>Ga0208901_1000297_pt1 | contig 29155 bp, 24 predicted proteins | sample AntAceMetag02UKF_FD_184764 | JGI IMG/M metagenome (GOLD analysis project Ga0208901, IMG submission 184764) | Saline lake microbial communities from Ace Lake, Antarctica - Antarctic Ace Lake Metagenome 02UKF (SPAdes) (version 2) | ecosystem: Environmental > Aquatic > Non-marine Saline and...
GTACTATGGTGCCAGATGGAAAATCGAATCAGGTTTTAAAGAAATCAAGCAGGACATTGGCAGCAGTAAAAGCCAAGCCCGCAAAGCACATGCAGTGATCAACCACATCAACTTTTCTTTGATGGCCGCCACTATTACCTGGATCTATGGCATACAACTCAGAAATACCCCCGAACGTCGTCATAAAGTTAAAGGGCGTAACAGTTTCGCCTTCTCAGATTTGAGACATATCATTGCCAAAGTCGCATTGAGCGATGATTTTAATGCTGTTTGCAACAAGGAACAAAAACTCCCCCGAAAATCTTTTATAGACGCACTGTTGCGGATGGTCGGGTGAACAATCAGAACACAATTTCGGTGAAACTTCAGATCAGATACAATTCGAGTGTCTTATGAAAATCATACAGGAAGAGTTGGGATGGGTCAAGGGATCGGATGGAGATGGAGAGATTTTTGGAAACGATTTCTGTAAAAATCGAAAACTTTTTGATTAAAGTGGATTCTATGGCACTTGTGTCATAGTTGGGGGAACGATGTCATACCCTCTCGCGCTACTTGTACATCGAGTCGAGCAGCTCAGCATTCTTCGCGGTGAAGAGAACACAACCAACGGCCGAATCTCTGCCATTATTACCCTTACTTTTATCAATATTCCTGGCGAAAATACCTTGACTTTTAACATTCAGATATCTACGCTCAACGGATACTATAAGGATTCCAAAGAGGGCGGAGAATGATAAACAGAGATTGTCTAAGCTATTTAGAAGAATGGTGTTACAGAAGCAAACGGAAGCCCATGTTGATCCGCGGTGCACGCCAGGTCGGCAAAACCACCCTGGTTCGTATGTTTGCAGAGCAGCAGAATTTTCAGTTGATTGAACTCAATATGGAGAAACCCTGGCGGTTCATTCCCACACTGAAAGATTTGAATCCGAAAAGGGTCATTGAGGCCATTGAGTTCGAACTCCATGTTGATATCGACCCCGAGCGATCTATTATTTTTTTTGATGAAGTACAGTTCTGTCCGCCTGCCCTTTCCCTTCTCCGATATTTCTACGAGGAGGCGCCGGAATACAGAATAATGGCAACCGCATCACTTCTGGAGTTTGTTTTAGCGGAACCGAAATTTTCAATTCCGGTGGGCCGCATTGAACTTTTTTATCTCGGCCCCCTGACCTTTCAAGAATTTCTGTCGGCAACGGGGGAAGCGAAAGCCCTGGCCAAATTAGAGAATTACAGCCTTGGCCAAACAATCCAGGAACCGATTCATGAAAAACTGAATCATCTGGTACGAATATTCAATGTCGTTGGCGGAATGCCTGAAGCAATAAGTCGTTTTGCCCGGAACCGCAGCTTTAAAGAAGTGGAAAGGGTCAAATCGGAAATTATCGAGACATTTCGTCTGGATTTCAATAAATATCAAGGCAAATCCAGCCCGCAGCTCCTCACCATGGTTTTTGATTCAATGCCCCGGTTGATGGGAAAAAAACTCATTTACTCTCACATATCGCCGAACCATCGGTCCAATGACCTGGCAAAGGCGGTTGAACAGTTATGCCTGGCTCGGATCATCACAAAGATTTTTCACAGCCACGCCAACGGAATACCCCTGGCAGCCGAGAAAAACGAGCGATTTTTCAAGATGATGCTTCTGGATGTGGGGCTGTTGCTGACGCAGTTAAACCTCATACCCACTGAAATGGAACAAATCGGAGAGCTAAACCTGGTGAATAACGGCGCTCTGGCGGAGCAGTTCATCGGTCAGCATCTTTATCAGGCCCAGCCACATTACAGGGCGCCTGGGCTTTTTTACTGGGCTCGCGAGAAGAAGTCTTCATCGGCGGAGGTGGACTATGTGATTACCGATGGTTCTAATAATATCGTTCCTGTTGAGATTAAAGCGGGCAGCACCGGACGTCTGCGGTCTCTGCAAATCATGGTCCTGGAAAAATCATTGCCCCGAGCCGTGAGATTTTGTTCGGCGCAACCGAGCCTATTCACTGAAAGAAGAAAAACAGCTAAGGGGACTGTGGACTTCAAATTGATTTCATTGCCGCACTACCTGGTGCAGCAGCTACAACGGTTACTTTCGGAATCTTGACTGAGCCCCCATGGACGAGGGGAGTTACAAAGGCCATTATCTGGTGGGGCTGTCAATCAACTCCGACGCCAGAGGGTAAAAGCCCCTATTCATTCAAGACATCACACACCATCCGGCCCAGATCAGCTATTCTGGAAGGTTTGGGCAAAGCGCCGCAAAAACCGTAATCCCACACATTTCAAGAAGTATATCAAGATGGGGATACCGGCCAGGTACGAGGATAACCGGTGGATTGCCCACACCGACAACATAGACGAATTTTTCAGGAAGTACACAAAGGCCAGCATGCGGAAGATGATGGAAACGATCCCGGAGGATTAAGGTTTTTGGAAAACAGAGGCTAAAGCACATGATAAAATAGATGTCACACATAAACCAGAAATGTATCAGGTCCCTCCTGCTGTTAACTATCTCTCCATAAAATATTGACATCCCGTTTTATTTGTGGTTTACATCTCCCATCCGGGTTAATAATCACGTGTTTCCCCCTTAATTCCAAGCCAAACCCATATGCACGGTGAGACCCACAGCATGGCCACGGTAAAGAAACCACACCGAATGCTTCATGCTTTTAGTTCTATCAAAGGCAGGGCCACCCCTCCATCCGCCACCAAAGAAGAAATCAAACATCTAACAAGTCCCTGCAAATTCGGGAATAGATTTCCCATATGGCAGCTTATCCAGACCTCTGGATAACATTCCGTTTGCATGTTATCCGGTTAGGCATTTTTAAAAAAAGTCGTTTTTCGGCAAATGAAAAAAAATCCGGACCGCATTTATCCGGAAACCGTATACTAACTTGTTCGATTTGAGAGATGATGAAGATGAAGAAACGGCTCCGTAAGAAGAAGCATTTCGGTGAATTTACCGAGTGGGGGCGTCAACTCGTCATTATGCGAAATCGGAAGGACGGATTCGATGAATTTCTTGACGCCTTCATCGAGGAGGCCATTGAATCAAATGGATGCTATTGCGGCGGAGGCGGGAATGAAGACAAGCTGGACGTGGTAGTGGAGCTTGGCCGTCGCTCTGACGATCCTGCTGCCAGACTGAGCAGGATTACAGCATGGCTCGATGCCCGACCTGATGTGCGGAACTGGAGGGTGGGCGAGGAGTTTGACGTCTGGCACGGGGACTACCAAGATCTCGATGACGAAATCGAACAACAGGATTCAGTCTGACACAAAAAGCCGTGGCACTTTTGTGCTATAGCTCGAAAGACTCAAGCCGGCTTTTTGTGCACCTGATCCTGGGCGTTAGAGCATTGGGAAATATTTCATGACTGATGAAAACTTGAAAGGAGAGAGAAAGGCAATCTACGCAGCTACTCGCAATGATCTACTTGCGCGTAACCTTTCCAATTCCGAAAAATACGATAATGCAATTCTGACGTTATCTACAGGTATTCTGGCAATATCTTTAGCTTTTATTAAAGATATAGTGCCAATTAACGAATCTCGCTATATAGTGCTTTTATTACTTTCTTGGATCTTTTTTGGTGTTTCCATAATAACAACATTGGTGTCTTTTGTTCTTAGCCAGTTCGCTATAAAAAAACAGTTGGATCATGCTGGAAAATATTATCTTGAAGAAAAAGATGAGTATTTAATGAAGGAAAATAAGTTAGCAACTTTAACAGAGTATTCTAATTATGCGTCAGGAATATTTTTTGTTGTCGGCATTGTGATAACTATTATTTTTGTGGCAATTAATTTAAATGGAGGAAATAAGATGACCACCAAACCGAAAGAAAACGGGCAGATAATAACTGAGGGTGCAACAATACCAGTTTTTCAGGCAGCACCAGTGACTTTAAAAAAAGGGGCGAATATTCCAAATATGCAGCCTGTAGGCCCCGGTGATAAAACCACTCAGCAATCAGTGCCCCAAGGTGGACAACCAAGTAGTGGTAATAGTGGCTCAAGTAATTCGGGTGACTCTAAAAAATAATTTTGCTCTAACAATTTGTTTCACGCTCGACCGGGAACCCGGGGCGGCCTTTTTCCATAGGCCTTATAGAGTTGAACGTGGTAAAAATCTTATCCGCATAGGGTTCCCGGCGGGTGAACAAGCCGTTTACACAAAGTATTTGGAAAAGAAAAATGAGCGTTTCAATTCAAATAGAGCCAAAAACAGAATTAGCCATTTGTACTTGCTCTGGAATTCTGACGGTTGATGATGCGATAAACGGGGCTAAGTCACTTTGGAAGACACCGGGTTGGCTTGGTAAAGCGTCGGTCTGGAATTTTCTTGAAGCGAGATTTGATATGTCATCTCCAGAAGTTGAACAAATCGCTCGATTCATTTTACACCATCAACCTGCCGAAGCTCCCTTAAAAATGGCATTTGTAGCCCAGAGTGATCTTGAATATGGATTATCTCGAATGTTCGAAGTTTATCGTCAGGAACACCAAACTAAGTTTAGAGTATTTCGTGATTTAGAAGAGGCACTCAATTGGGCAAGGATATTTGAACCAGATAATGTCTAACATCACCATTCACAAGGATTCGCAGGGCTGGGCCGCTGTAGCTATTGCATAGTCTGGTGTTAACGTGCCAATTTAAAAGGCTTCATTCCCTGCTCACCTGTGATGGTGGGCGTTTGAGCCTGCAGTCAGGGAACTTGGAGAGACGGCTACATCCATTGCAAAGAAGACCGGTATTTTATGACCAGCTGGAAGTATGTCTGTTGAAAGAGGGGTGAAAATTGTAAGAGAGATGGGTTTTGAGTTGTAAGATAATTCAACTTTTAATCTTATGGACGTGCCCGGTTCACATGGAATATAGCCATTCAGTAAAGGTGGTATATTTGAGAGGCGCAATTATAACAGCGCACGATCATAACTGCTTTTGCAGATTTAAATCTTATTAAAGATTGGCTCGCAAACCACGTCCTTTTTGTATTCGAATAGCAAATGTAAAAGGAGGCAGTTCATGACTTTATTCGCAAAAGACATTATGGTCAAAAATTTTGATAAAATCCATTTGGATGCACCCATTGAAGAAGCTATCCAGATGGTATTGTACGGCAAGGTCAGAGAGACAGGGCACAAAACCGTTAGTGTTATGGTTATTGATGATTTTGGAAATTTTGTCGGAATAATTACAATGTATGATATTCTTTATCATCTCCGACCTAGTATTTTGAATTGTGGAATATATGGTGAAGATCTGCCTTGGGAAGGCCAATTGAAGAGTCTTATTCAAGATCTTAAAAAGAAAACGATAGATCAGATTATGAGTACAAGAGTGGTTGGAGCTTTACATGACGAACATCTGATGATCATCCTAGATCGCATGATAAAAAACAAATACCGCCGTCTTCCAATACTGGAGGATAATAAACCGATAGGGATTGTTTACTTATCCGACATTTACTATCATCTTTTTTCAAACGAGGGGGACTAATAGTGGATGCGCCTGTGAAACGCGACGTTAGGGTGCGACACGATGTCGCATAATTCGAGTGTACTCGGGTAGTTACCTTGAGTACCTCCGCTCTGTAAGCGGGAACCCTACGCAGGCGTGCTACCGTTGCGCTGATGACGGGGTGCGAAGCCCTGCGGGTCACGCCAAGGCGTGATACCGAACTGGGTTTGAATGGTGACAGGAGAACCCCTCGGGGAATCCTCCCCCGTTAAGGGCTAGGGTCGGATGATATGGTGAAAATAATTAAATGTCCGTAAGCGTCGTCAGCTAGCGACAGACCTACGAGGATTAAGGTCAGAAGACAACGGGGTCAGGTCTACATTCTTGACAGATTATATGAGTAATGGCTATACGGTACGGTAAAATATTTACTGCCGATATATAGGATAACTGGCTCGTCCCTTGAGGATAAATTATCCGGGAGCCTTTTATCATGTGACTTCCCGCGGTAATGAACGAAAACATGTATTCAAAAGTAAGCGCGCCAGGTCCGGCCATTTGTTTCAGGGGCGTTACAAAGCGCTTCTCGTTGACATTGGCGAGTACGCAAAAGAGCCTTCAAGATAGTCACTTAACCCCAATCAGAGCGAAGATGGTTAAAACTCCGGAAGAATATGAATGGTCGAGCTACCGTTTTTTACATCGGCGAGACTAAACCACCGAAATGGCTGTATAGAGATTTTATTCTTGGATATTTCGGGAATAAAATTTCAGTTGCGCAAAAGGGGTATCACAACTTTGTAAGTCTTTTGATAAATGACTATGACAGCCCGTTAAATGAGGTTGTGGGCTCTACCCTATTGGGCAGCCCAGGCTTTATAACCTTCGTCAAAGACAAATTTTTATCGGGCAAAAAACCTGATAGAGATCTGCCAGCGTTAAAAACCATTGGTTGATAAGGCATCCATGCAAAACATATTCGACGAAACTGAAACCGTTTTCGGAAAAGAATCTGCCTTGGGTAGAAATGTAAAAATGGCTCTTTCTCAGAGGTATACAGGCGAAAAGCTGAAAGATATTGGCACCCATTTCGGAATTGGAGGATCCGGCGTGTCCCAGGTAAGTAGGCGTGTTACTGATAAAATAAGAAAAAATAAAAAACTTAAAAGTAAAATTGATAAGATTGCAGGAAAACTGGATTTGTCAAGAATGTAGACCTGACCCCGATGTCTTTTCAAACAAGATATCTCATGGAAATCTCCGGGTGCAGAAGGAGTAGTTGCAGATTTGTCGCCCTCCCGGGTGTACTACAGGGCAACAGCCTTAACATCCTACCCGTTGCCCTGTAGTCAGTTATTCAAATTCCGGGTCTAGAAATCCTTGAAATCATCATCCATAAGGATAATGTCTTCAGGATTGGGTCCATCTTTTTTCTCCGGTGCGGAAAGCGCCCTTCGTTTCCCTTCGCCTGACCTTATCACGCCGGATTCGGCTTTCTTGACTCCCTTTGTGGACCCGGTACGTTCGTCTGATGAACTCCTTCCGACCATATTTACCAGGTCACCGACAAAAGACTGCATTTCCTCGGCTTGGGCGCTCATCTCTTCAGACGCACTGGCGGACTCTTCGGCATTGGCAGCCACCTGCTGGACTACCTTGTCCATTTCTGTTACAGCCTTGTTGATTTCCTCGATGCCCTGAGCCTGCTCATTGGAGGCCGCCGATATTTCATCCACCAGACTCCCGACCTTCTGTACAACCTCGATATTATCTTTAAAAGCTTCCCGGGTTGTCTGGGTGAGCTCATTACCTTTTTTGATAGCCGTGATGGTATTTTCGATGAGATCCGTCGTGTTTTTGGCTGCTTCTGCCGCTCTCAGGGCAAGATTTCTGACTTCATCCGCCACAACGGCAAAGCCCGCTCCTGCCTCACCCGCACGCGCGGCCTCAACGGCTGCATTTAGAGCCAGAAGATTGGTCTGAAAGGCGATTTCATCGATGGTCTTGATGATCTTGCCCGTCTCTTCACTGGACTTGGTGATCTCCTGAATAGCATCGGCCATGTCGCTCATGTGCAGGTTCACCTTTTCCACAATCTGAGCAGCCTCGCCCACCCGGGCCCTGGCTTCATTGGCGTTATCGGCGTTACTCTTGGTCATGGAGGACATCTCTTCGAGCGACGAAGAGGTCTCCTCAATGGATGCAGCCTGTTCGGATGAACCTTCCGCAAGGGACTGGCTGCCGGCAGATACCTGCCCTGCCGCAGACGCCACCTGGTCTGAACCGTCACTCAGACCTGCAATGATTCTTCTGATGGGCTTGGTGATGCTCCGGGTAATAAAAAAGGCGATCAATATTCCGAATACAACGGCCGCGATCAGCCCGATAATCATGATCCATGATGCGGTTTTCAGGAGGGTCATGGCATCGTTGGCAATTCTTTCAGTGGCTTCCATGCCGTCGTTGACTGTGGTCCTGCAGGCAGTAATCACACTCCCACCCGCGTTGTTGCACTTACTACCGAGATCCTGCATGTTTTTCCAGTTTTCTAGAAAATTTCCCATGGCGCCTTTGTATGTGTTACCGGCCGCCTCAACCTGATCGATTCTTTTGAGACCCAGATCCAGCCGTGTAATCTTCCTCAGTTCCCCGAACTTCTGCCCGATTTTCGGAAAGTTCTTAAGGGCATCTTCTATGATCGCGGGGCTCCGAAGGGCCTGTGATTTATAAATTTTAACCATTGTGTCATTCCCTAAATTAATAATATCATTCACTAAAGTTATTTTCGTATTCCGCTCCCGCATGTCGCGCGCAAGTTTCTTCTGCTGGTCTTCCAGATACGTTTCACACTGCGTCACGTATTGACCGGCCGCCGCGCCCATGGCATCGCGGTGCTCATCGAGTTCTTTAAAATTTTTCCTATAGGCTTCTATGGCCCCAGCGTAGGTGTCAATCTTACTTTTAATGCCTTCGATGAGTACCTGGCCGGTCCTGTCATGGGTGGTCTCCGCTAATACAACACATTTTTCCTGAATTTGCTTCATATCCTCAACAGCTTGGAGCATCATTTCAGGATCATTAATTGCCTGGGCCTTGAAATTCAACACGCGTGCTGTGCTGATAGACTCAATAATATCGTTAATCAGCGAAATATTCTCCAGACCTTCTTCGAGGTTTACACTCTCCCCGCCAAGCTCCACCTGCATTTTCTCGCTCTGCACATACAGAAACTCGTTGCAGTGTCTCTTTAATAACGCGGCGGCAGCACTCATTTTTTGGCCGAGGGCGTTCATTGTTTTGTTGGTTTTGATGTACGCCGTCATGCTCTGGGCATACTTCTTGGCGGCCGCTTCCGTGTCTTCGATCCGCTTTATACCCTCAGCGTCCTTGGTGATCGGCCGAAGCTTTTTCGTATACTCCTTTAGCCCGTCCAGAAGAGTGCCGGCCTCCATCATGAGCCCCATATCATTTTTGGCCTGGGCCCTGAAGTTGGCTACACGCACCTTGGTGCCAAGGCTGACGATGCCGGTAACAATTACGACTTTCTTTTGCCGCTGGGCCAGATCCTTCTTGAAGGCCTCGTTCTGACCGGCCAGAAAGTCATTGGAATTGGCCATATATTTTCCGGCCGATTCATCAAGCACTTGCCTGTCGCCCTGCATCTTAGCAGCGGTATCAACCGTCTGTTTGACAAGGTCCTTGTATTCATCCACGGCCATGGTAGCAACCTCTAATTGCCCCTCCAGCGCCTTGAGATTTTTCGACTTCTTTTCAAGCTGTCGGCCCTCTTCAAGGATCTTGTCCACGGCCTGAAGTTCCTTCTGCGCCTCATCATAGAATTTCGGGTCCTCTGTGAATCCGTACCCGCGCATGGCATACATCACGCGATTGGCAGCTCCATGAAGTTCAACGGCCATATTCATTTCGGGAACATATTCTTCGGCGAGTTTGGTAGTTTCGGTCTCCACAGTGCCCATCTCCCAAACACCGACCACGCCGAGGATTGCTGCGATTACAATCAGAACACCGAACCCCAACGTGATTTTTGCACCCAATTTCATGCCTTTCATCCCTTTTTCTCCTTAAAATTTGCAGTTCACTATTACGTTATGCTCGCCACTCTATAAAGTCTGCTCTAACGTATCAACCTCGTCCCTGCTCAGCACCCGGTCTATATCGAGCAGGATCTTTACACCTCCTTCGATCTTGGCCATGCCGAGGATATAGTCCGTATTTAGTTTAGCGCCGAAGGTGGGAGTGTTCTCGATCTCTTCCCTTTTTATGCTCAGCACTTCTGATACCGAGTCCACCACAACACCAATCATGACCGTCCCTGCTTGACCCTCAATCTCCACCACGATGATGCAGGTCCGTTCAGTGTAATCGATTTCCCCCATACCGAAGCGGAGCCTCAGGTCGATAACCGGGATCACCTTTCCACGTAGGTTGATGACCCCTTTGACAAACTCCGGTGTTTGAGGAACACTGGTAATGGGCATCATCCCAATGATCTCTTTGATCTTCAAAATCCCGATGCCATATTCCTCTTCATCAAGCGAGAAGGTCAGGTATTTACCCTCCTTCTCTGACATGACCTTCACTGCCTGATCCATTGTTTTCACTAATTCCGTCATTTTTTCACCCCGTTCCTATTGATTGGTTTTGGATTTCTTCCTTCCTTGAATTCCATAGTTGCTATTGATGATAACAAAACCTTGTGATTAAGCCCGTTTTCTTAAAGCTTTTATCATTTTGGTAACAACCTGTATTAGTGCCTTGCGATTTTTTCTTCTCAGACTTTTCCAGCCACCATGGCCAAGGATGTCCCCGGAGTCACGAAATTATACAGCGCCGCCGTGGTTTCCGTAGCGCCGGGGCGAAAACGACAGCCCGTTAAAAATTGCTGAAAGAATGCGCCGATCCGGAATCGGCCTGCAGGAGCTTCCGGTTCTCCGCGGTCGGCGCTTCGGCCGGGGTGACTCCGGCGCTTTTTCTCGTCTCTCGCCGTGCATCGAAAACCATGTCGGCCAGTTCTGAAATCCGTTCCCGCATTCGACCCGACTGGCCGCAGATCGATTCCGTGATCGCTGCAGTCTCCTCTGCCGTGGCGGCGTTTTGCTGCAACACCTTGTCCATTTCCGCCACCGCGGTGTTGAGTTGGCCGATGCCCTGCGCCTGTTCCGAAGAGGCCGAGGCGATTTCGTTGACCAGTTCGCCGGCCTTCCCGGAATTGGAAACCACCCGAGCGAAGACCTCCGAGGTCCGACCCACTGTTTTGCTCCCTATAGGGAAAAATGTGTTTGTGTTTGTAACGGTAGAACCTTCGAAACGGGTATTGTCGTAACTTTTATCGGCCCGAGGAGGGGAAAACTTGAGTACTTTCCATAAAGACAACGGGGTCAGGTCTACATTCTTGACAAATTATATGAGTAATAGCTATACGGTACGGTAAAATATTTACTGCCGATATATAGGATAACTGGCTCGTCCCTTGAGGATAAATTATCCGGGGGCCTTTTATCATGTAACTTCCCGAGGTAATGAACGAAAGAATGTATTCAAAAGTAAGCGCGACAGGGAGAAGTTTTTTGAATATCTTGAGTCGGCCACACAAAGATATGATGCCGTTATTCACGCATTCTGTCTTATGGACAACCATTATCATCTTTTGATTGAAACGCCTTCCGGAAATTTGCCCCAGGTCATGCGGCACATTAACGGTGCATATACAACGTCACCTTAATGTGAAACGCGCCAGGTCCGGCCATTTGTTTCAGGGGCGTTACAAAGCGCTTCTCGTTGACATTGACGAGTACGCAAAAGAGCTTTCAAGATAGTCACTTAAACCCAATCAGAGCGAAGATGGTTAAAACTCCGGAAGAATATGAATGGTCGAGCTACCGTTTTTACATCGGCGAGACTAAACCACCGAAATGGCTGTATAGAGATTTTATTCTTGGATATTTCGGGAATAAAGTTTCAGTTGCGCAAAAGGGGTATCACAACTTTGAAAGTCTTTTAATAAATGACTATGACAGCCCGTTAAATGAGGTTGTGGGCTCTACCCTATTGGGCAGCCCAGGCTTTATAACCTTCATGAAAGACAAATTTTTATCGGGCAAAAAACCTGATAGAGATCTGCCAGCGTTAAAATCATTGGTTGCTAAGGCATCCATGCAAGACATATTCGACGAAACGGAAACCGTTTTCGGAAAAGAATCTGCCTTGGGTAGAAATGTAAAAATGTTTCTTTCTCAGAGGTATACAGGCGAAAAGCTGAAAGATATTGGCACCCATTTCGGAATTGGAGAATCCGGCGTATCCCAGGTAAGTAGGCGTATTACTGATAAAATAAGAAAAGATAAAAAGCTTAAAAGTAAAATTGATAAGATTGCAGGAAAACTGGATTTGTCAAGAATGTAGACCTGACCCCGATGTCCTTTTCAAAGTGTCATTCCTCAAAAGCCTCACAAGGTAAACCGCAGCATTTCTCGGTTCATTAAAATACCCTCTCCTGGTGACATACAACGCCGTCTCTTTTATATTGTAGGCCATACATACAGCATGTTTTATCTTATCAATATCAGGAGCAGGTCTTTTAGTTTCAGGTATCTCCTCAAAATTCTTCAGATTGAGAAATTTATCTTTTATTCTATCGACAAAACTCTTGCTGCCGAGAACAGCAGGTAGATTTTTCCTGCCAAATATCTGATTGATCTCTAATGCAATAGGTCGTCAAGACCGGATTCTCTTTGGAGAATCACTTTGTATTTTTTTCGAAACCTTAATGTTTTGGGATCAAAATTCTCCATAATGTCTTCATATTCCTTATCCAAATATTTTGTTAATAACTGTTTTTCGTCTTTCAGTTTACGAGAAAGGGAAGAGTGTTCCGTCTGTTCAGCGGCACGGCAATCACGCATGAAAGTTTTGAAGTGAATGCGTTTCAAAATCTCCTTGTCCGTAAACAGAAAATGATGATTTGGATCACCCTCTCGACTCTGATTCAGAATAAAAACGCGTTGCTTCGACTTTTTGTCAACCTCATCCATAAGCCTTTCGTACACCTCGTTTATGTGTTTCCAGAAACGATGTTTCAGTTCGTCCAGCTGTGATTCCTTTCCCTTGGCATCAATCTTAAGATCAAACAAATGGCCGGGACCTTCAGCTTTTCCGTGGTTTTTTCCATGCGTGAATTCGTGCGGAATCAACTTTTCCATATAGTCATTCCCATATTCACCCAGTTCACAGTAGAGGTAACCGGCAAGCATGCTTAGTACGCCATAGCTGAAAGAGCCATCTATCATCAAACGTGCCCAAGTTAAATACAGGGACCCTCTATATGGTTTTTTCTCATAATCTTTTTGCTCTTTCTTACGGGCGTCTTCCTGAAAATTGTAATCATAAAAATCGTAATCATAAAGCGTATCAAAACAGAGCAGATTTTTTTGACTGGGTAAGTTTTCATTCAAGAAGAAAAAATCTTCACCAATCCCTTTTATGGGGAGCAATATGGCGTTAAGTTTTGAGCATTGTGCCTCACTCATTGCCCGCCTTGCATCCTCAACCTCATCATCGTTAGAAGCATAAATATCAAACAGCTCTTTCAATAGGAACTGCCTGATCTTAAAGGCATCTTCTCCCGGTGTGTCAACGCGGTATTGTTCCTGGCACTTTTTATCCCAGGAAAAATAATCAGGTACAAATTTTATAATCGCTCTTTTCAATTCCGGTGACATTAACTTTCTCGATTGCTTTTGAGCTGCTTGCCATTTTTCTTTTAAAGTTAAAGGATTTATACATCAAGTCTCTATGCCTTTTGTCAGCTTCGGATATTCTTGAGGATTCCCGGAACACTTCAGGATTACATCCCAAAACCACAGACAGTTCGTTCACGAGCTTTTCTGGTCCATGATCCATGACCGGCATAGTTTGCTGAGGAACTTCCGGGTGCGGAGCAACCTCTCTCAAATATCGGGATTTAATTTTGTCTGCAAAGCTCACTGTCCCGAAAAACAGGCCACAGCGCAGCTCTTCGAATAACGACGCTTCCCCCATGATATTGACATAACTCCAAAAGTATCAACAGCATGAAAAACTGTCAACGTAATACACTAATCGAGATGTGACCCCAATTCCATAAAGCTTTCGCAATAAAGGCGGCATCACCGTTTGCCTCCTCAAGACAAGCTTCAAGATAAGCAGCCATTTATTCCGGGGTACGAAGATGTTCTGCGACATCGTATCGGGTTGCTACGGTTTTTGCCATGATACACTCCTAGATATACTGTGCCAGCCGCAGGGCGGTTTTGATAGGGATTGTCGTGGTGGTTTCCTATTTACATCCTGCACTAAATCCCTTGCGGATTAACGTTGTTCCTGTTAAGAAGAAATTCCGTTAGCTCGGCGAAGAAAGCTCGAATGCCGACGTTGGAACCATCAGGTTCTCGGGCTTGGTTCTAACTTCGCCCACTTGATAGGATCACCCAAGAATACTTTCGATAGTTCATAATCTTAATCATAATCATACTCCTTTTAACCTATTCCAGGGCTCTTCGATTATGATTACGATTAAGATTATGAGTAAGAAAACAACTGTAATGGCCAACGTTAGAACCAAGCCCAGGTTCTCGGAAAGGAGGATGCGGATCTCTCACCAAATTTTCCAGATTAGATAGTGATTTAGGTGATATCCCCGTAACTTCTCAAGAAGTTCGGGGGGATTTTATAAAAGGCTTACGCCCGCCTGCCTCGCCTAACCATTAGAAGATTCGTTCCCAAATACAGGGGGATAGTAACATCGACCAATCTCAAAATAGAGAGCGAACGGCAATGGCGGGCAGGCCTAAACTCCAAAAAGACAATGGCTTTTAAATCGGTTTTAATTCTAACTGTGTTTTGGGTATCCGAACTTATGGGGGAATTACGTATCCTGTCTTCTTCATGGTTTGATTAATTTCACAATAACACTGGGGTCTCACACATGCCAAAGAAAATTTTAATCAAGGGCGGCAACGCGTTTTTGGGTAACAGTTCTATTGAAAGGCGTGACATCCTTATTTCCGGGGCTGAAATCGAAGAAGTTGCGGAAAACATAGCCGTCAACGGTGACATGCAAGTTATCGATGCCACCAACAAATTAGTGACACCGGGGCTGATCGATTATCATATGCACGCCTTTCGCTATGGTAATTTATTAGGCGTGGATACGGAAACATTGGCGCCAAAATCGGGCACCACGACTTTTGTCGATGGGGGCAGTAGCGGATCGCTCAATTTCATGACGTTTCGTGAATACGTTATTAAACCGGCAAAGAGCAATATACTCGCCTTCCTCAACATATCGGCCATCGGGCAAATCACAGTCGGTGTAAAAGGGCTTGATTTCCATGAGAACGACGATGAAAAATTATTTCATATCCCCTCAGCTATAGAGGTCATTGAAAAAAACAGGGATTTAATCGTGGGTATCAAAGTCCGTGCCTACACAGGCCTCAAGTCCTTAAAGCCGATGGCACGGGCTCGCGAATTGGCAGACCTGACAAGACTCCCCATTATGGTGCATCTGGCGCCGGCCCCACCGGATTTTATTGACCTGCTCCCTTACCTCAAAGCTGGAGACATCATTACACACCCTTATCATGGTGGGGATACGGCCATCCTGGACCAGGACGACCACATCCGCCCCGAATACTGGGAATCCAGAAAGAGAGGTATTGAAGTAGATCTTGGCCTGGACCGGTTTCACGGAGATCTGGAGATAATGCGGAAGGCAATGGATCAGGGTTTCGTGCCCGATTACATCAGCACGGATCTGACCACCACCAACATTAAGTCGATCGTCTTCGATTTACCCACTACCATCGCCAAAGTCGTTGCCTGCGGCATGTCATTGTCTGAAGTCCTGGATAAGTCAACACACCGTACTGCCATAAAAATGAACTGTGGAAAGCAACTTGGTATTCTGGCCAGTGGTGCGGTGGCCGACGTCGCGGTATTTGACATAGCCACCGAGCCCAAGGAACTGGGTGATATCTTTGGACACAAGCTCACTGTCAAGCAGCGACTGATCCCGCAAATCACGATCCGACAGGGGGAGATCCTCACACCCATTGACAGAAAAACGGAATCACTGGCGGTTCTTGACACAGCTAAACCGTGGCAAGATCATTAGTGTTTGCCTGCATTGAAAAGGAGATTAGTGCATGGACAATATTGCAATTATTGGCGCTGGAACCATGGGGCATTCTTTGGCCCTGGTATTTGCTCAAGGAGGTTATAAGGTTGCGTTGAACGATGTCTCTGAAGAGGTTCTCGAGCGCGCAAAAAGTCATATCACTACCGATCTGGAGGCCCTGGCTGAAGTGGGACTCTTGAACCCGGCTGAAAGATCTAAAATACTAAATGAGCGCTTGACCTTGACCACGGATCTTGCTTCAGCGGTAGCGAAAGCAGATTTTGTCATTGAGGCTGTTGTAGAGGTTGCTGAGGTAAAAAAGAAACTCTTTACAGATCTGGACTTGCTCTCCCCGCCTGAAGCAATACTGGCGAGCAACACCTCGTATCTCGATATCTTCAAGTTTGTGGAAACCAAACGACCAGGAAAGGTCATTATTACCCATTGGTTTGCCCCACCGCACATCGTTCCCCTGGTGGAGATCGTGCCTGGTCCTGAGACCAGTCCCGAAACCGTTTCTATGGTCAAAGAGGTCATCGATGGGCTGGGAAAAGAAACCATCGTACTCAAGGAATTTCTTCCGGGATTCATCGGCAACCGGCTTCAGTCCGCCCTCAGCCTTGAAGCCTTCTATCTCATCGACAACGGTTTTGCGACAGCCGAGGACATAGACAAAGCCACCAAGGCCGGTTTTGGGCTGCGAATCCCTCTCCTGGGGCTCATGCAGCGGCAAGATTTTACCGGACTGGACCTGATGCAACGGATTCTTAAGAACAAACAATACCATCCTCCTGAGGTACGCGGCCGATCCGATGCGTTGGATGAACTTGTCTCCAAAGGAAAATTGGGAGTCAAAACCGGTCGGGGCTTTTACGACTATGGAGGGCGGTCCACGGAAGATATTTCGAAGGAGCGAGACTTGAAGCTTTTGAAGTTAAAGAAATTCTTACGGGAACTGGGCGATCTTGGGTAACTACGAATAGCGTTGCAGGCATGGTACTTCTCAAGAAGTTTGGATATCCACAAGGCAATTAGGCTCAAAATAAGGAGATGCATACGTATGAAAACGAAATCATCCAGAATGTCCGGCGCAAAATTTATCGCTGAGACTTTTAAAGGCTACGATATAACCCATGTTTTTTTTGTTGAGGCCATTCTGAGAAGAGCTCTCATCGAAATGGAGGCATTAGGGATCAAAAGGGTGTTGACCCATTCGGAAAAGGCTGCGGCTTACATGGCGGATGGTTACGCCAGGGTGCGTAAAGGACCGGGAATATGCATGTCCCAATCGGTTGGAGCCGCCAATTTGGCATCAGGCCTCCAGGATCCCTTTCTGGCTCTTTCACCGGTCATTGCTTTGACGGGCCGCAAACCTCCCATTGCCCAGTATCGGCATGCTTACCAGGAGGTGATACATCACCCCCTGTTTGATCCGGTAACCAAATTTAATGTGCAGATTGACACGGTGGAACAGCTGCCCTTTCTGTTGAGGCAGGCTTTTCGGGAGGCGACTTCCGGCGCTCCCGGTACCGTACATCTGGACGTTATGGACAACCTGGGGGAGCTGATCGAAAAAGCTGAGGCGGAACTGGAAGTGATTATAGAGAAACCTTATACCCATTATCCATCACACCGGCCCGAGCCGGAAAAGGAATGCGTCGATAAGGCATGCCGATTATTGGAGCAGTCCCAGCGCCCCGTGATTGTCGCGGGAGGCGGGACAGTAGCCTCTTCGGCGGGTCTTGAAATTGCAGAATTTGCAGAGATGCTCTCCATACCTGTTGCCACCTCCCTGAATGGGAAAGGGGCCTTGCTGGAAAACCATCCCCTCAACATGGGCGTGGTAGGCTCCTATTCTCGCTGGTGCGCAAATCGGGTCGTGTCAGAGGCTGACTTGGTCCTGTTTATCGGTAGCCGCACGGGAGATCAAGTTACCAATGGATGGAAGGTTCCGAAACCCGGCACCCCGGTCATCCAGGTCGATATTGATCCGTCAGAGTTGGGGAGGAACTATCCCAACCTGGTGGGGCTATTGGGAGACGCCAGGGTCACCATCCGACGATTTATTGAAACCGTTAACCCAAAGGCCAAAAAGGACCACTGGGCTCAATATGCGCAAAAAATCGTAGAAGAATACAGGCAACAGACGGAACCGCTTCTTAACTCAGAGGATTCGCCCATACGCCCGGAGAGATTGTGCAAAGAGATTACCGATTCCCTGCCTTCGAACGCCGTTCTGGTGGCAGACACCGGATTTTCCGGTATCTGGACAGGCACCATGGTTAATTTGACGGATCCCGGCCAAACCTATCTTCGGGCTGCCGGAACCTTGGGATGGTCGTTGCCGGCATCCCTTGGAGCAAAATGTGCTGCACCGGAAAGACCCGTCGTGTGTTTCCTAGGTGATGGTGCCATGTGGTACCACCTCAGTGAGCTTGAAACTGCCCGAAGGTGCGGAATAAACACGGTGATCGTGGTAAATAACAACCATTGTTTAAGTCAGACCATAGCGGGCGTCCATCGAGCCTACGGAGACAGGCCTGGAAAGAAGCATGAATTGTATCGATTTGAAGGGGTGAATTTTGCGAGAATAGCCCAGGAAATGGGATGTCGGGGTATCCGGGTAGAACGCCCGGAGGATATTTCCGGAGCCCTGAAAACGGCGCTGGAATCAGATATAGCAACGGTCGTTGACGTCGTCACTGACGAACAGTGTAGGCCCCTGGAACCTTGGACACCAGACCAGCCCTTTTAAGGTGGTTATTGAAATTAAATAATAGTTAAGGATTATGGATAAGAATCGGGTTCAGTGCATTTAGGTTTCAGGTGTCGGGTGTCAGTGTATAAGGTGTTTCACCAGGACCGGAAGGTTCAAACAGATCGGCCATTCTGAGAGCCTTTTTGTTCAAGTCTTTTTCCCCTTTGCCTCCTGTATGCACTGCACTCTGTTTCCTTGAAAAACCGTGTCAAGGCATTGATTGCAGGAAATACAGGCCGGCCTGTAATGGGTATCTTTCCTCCATTCGTTGACGATGGCCGGTTCCCTTATGAAAGGCCGACATAAAGAGACAAAATCCGCCTCGCCTCTCTCAATCACCTCTTCCATGAGAGCAAACGTCCTCAAGCCGCCTACCATCATGACCGGTACGTCCACTTCCCCTTTTATCGCTTTGCACCATTCTCGAAAATAGGCTTCCCGCTCGGGGCGGCTGATTTTAGTTCTAAATTCGGTTCCCTCATACCTCTGACCTCTCAGTCCGGAGCTGACCTCGATAGCGTCAACGCCCCATTCGGCCAGTGACCGGGCCGCCAACGCCCCTTCACGAAACTCGAGCCCTCCGGGAAAACCGTCCTGGACCCCAAGTTTTATCAGCAGAGGATAGTCCTCTCCTACCTTGGCTCGGATGTCTTTGACTATTTCGCGGTGTAGCCGCAAACGGTTTTCAAGACTCCCCCCCCACTGATCGTCTCGACGGTTCAGACACGGAGAAAGGAATTGGCTCAGCAAATAAGCGTGAGCCCCATGCACCTGGACGGCATCAAAACCGGCCTCTCTCACCCTTCTTGCCCCATCTCCAAATGCGCTGATCACTTCAGAGATTTCCTCCCCGGTCATAGCTCGGTAGGGTCTTTTAAAATACGGATCATCCTGGACAAACGAAGGTCCTATGGCCTCAAGGTTTCCGGCATTAAGAAATCTTGCACCTTCTCTGCCTGCATGGAAGAGCTGAATCGCAATCTTAGCCCCCAGGTTGTGTACGGCCCCGGAAAGCTTTTTGAGCCCTGGTATACAGTCATCAGTCGCCACGGAATTCTGGATAGGAGAGGTTTGACCGGAATTATGAACATAGGCGATTCCCGTGACAATGAGCCCCACCCCACCCGCTGCAAGCTCTTCAAAAAATCGGATCTGATCGGCCGTCACCCGGCCCTTGTGATCTGCGTAACCATCATAGGTTGCCGACCTGACAAAGCGGTTCTTCAGTTCCATCCCCTTTATAACCATCGGTTCGAACAAAGTCATCATGACCCCCTCTCTCTCAGAAACCGTACTTCTTCTTCATTATTTCAGAAATTTCCCTGGTCATTTCAAAAGCATGATCAGACTGTTCGTTGGTTAAAAGGACCGTTTCGCATGAAGGGAGTACCCATGAAGACCGTGCCAGCTTTTCTTCGTCAATACCGTTCTTGACAAAAAAACCGACCCCCTCTTCCAGCTTTTTCACCAGGCTGTGAACATTTTCCCTCACCAGGAGGTCTTCTATCACCGGGACGACACCCCAGCCGATCATCCCACCATTATCAAGAAATTTATCAAAATCTCCCGCATATAATGCCACTTTGTCCGAATATTTATAGGCGTCAAAATTTATGATATCCACTTCAGCGTCCACCAGCAGGGTCCAGTCAATATTGGCACAGCAGTGCACCCAAGGGTGGCACGAAAGGTCTTTAAAACCGGCGTTGAGGGCATCGATCACATCATGGCGTGATCCGGTTCCCCCTGCCGCAGTAAAATTGACAAGTGACGGTTCAGGCTGGTCGCAGATTATTTGAATTTCGGGAAGCGCCTCTCTTATCTTTTTTTCCATCCACCTTGATTTCATATTTATGCCTTTGATCAGCATATCCCGTAATGTCTCATGGTGAATAACGGGGGTCCCATCCATCTGCTTGATGGAATCGCACAATACAATCGGCCCCCCGATCTGGAATGCCACCCATTTTAACTCGGGAAGTTTCGCTTCCTTCATTTTCTCAAGCATCGTGGTAAAAGATGGGGTTTTTTCTTCAGAAATGGCAAAAAAATCAAGGTCCTCACTTTCGACCCTTTCGTAAAAATCGACGACATCCCCTTCCCTCTCTTCGGGAGGAACCATGATTATCTGACCCTTTTCCCGGTTGATTTCAATGCATGGCAGGCCTTCAAGCATCCATCGGATACTCCTGGTCATTATCGGGATACGCGGGGCTTCCGGGAAATTTTTCAATATCACATCTGCTGCGTAGTCCATGTCACGATAGGGAACCGCACCCATCATGGTAGCTGCAAATTCAGGGCTTCTCTGTGTTTTTTCCATGGGTCATGTCCTCGCTTTCTGCTTCAGTTTCAATAGATTTTCATCAAGTGTTTTCGGAGACGCTGTTTCCACACAGAAGAACCTATGCACAGCCCTTGTTAAGGGCTTGATCTGTTCAAAAGTTAAGAGGGTTAGAGGGCAGAGCGTCGGGAGAATCAAGAACTTTGATTATAGGTGAAAAATATACTGAAGTGTGGATAGGGTGTCAAGGACAATATACTTACTATGCATTTAATATCACCTGAAAGCTGCAATTAGCTTTTAGTTATTAGCCGTTAGCTTAAAGGTCTCAAGTATTTGCATTGCCTCTGTCTATATTCGAGGCATCACTTTTTGATGCTGACCAATTTCACAGTAACTGGTTGAAATTGTATCCCTAATAGCTAACGGCTAAGCGCTAATTGCAGCTTTTAGGTATCATTATAAATCTTGTAACATTAGAATTGTAGAGAAGACACTTGGAGGGAAAGGCAGATGGACAACGGCGGCAGATCGATAAACGCAAACATCATGCATCTTCATTTTTACCCATCTTCTTTGTATCCCGGCATTCGGAAGCAGGAGTCATCGATCCGGTTACGGAGAAAAGCCTCTGCAACCTGTTCCACATCCCCGGCAATTCCGCTAATCAACCTGATACCCGCAGATTGAAGCATTTTGTCAAGTACTTCGCTGATGCCGCAGCAGATGATGACATCCGGGCTCAGGTTTTTTAGGATCTCAAATCGTTCCGATCGGGAGTATATATCAAAAGGGATCTCCCGCCTTTCCACTTCAATCTTCCCTTCAAAATTGATAATTAGAAGACGGGTACACGAATCCAGCACTGGTGAAACTCTATCATGGAATATGGGTATCGCAATTCGAATCATTTCCCATCACCAAAAAGAGCCTGTTTCTCAATGGCATCCGCAAGTTGAGGCGAGTTCGGATTTGTATTCCTTCTCGGCCAGGGACCACCAGAGTTCGTTGATAGGTATGTCTTTATCTATTTTGGCAAATGCCATCTTATCGGATGCATGAAAATGACAGCAAGGAAACGACCGATCTAAAAGGATTTCAACTTGAGCCTGATCTTCCTCCTCGGCCACAATGTCCAATTCATTTATATTCATGGCATGATCGAGTCGGTCTTGATGTGCAAAAAAAACGGATGCCTCCAATCTATGGGTATCAGACACATCCACGCACTCAAAAGAATGGTCACCGGTATGGACGTATTCGAATCCCGGAGAACGTATTATGCGCAGCCGAACCGGTTTAGCCTTGCTATAAAAGGCATACATGGACAAAAGCCGGTCAAAAACAGGGTACCCCAGCTTCCAGCCAGGCACCGAACGACCGGTTTCACCTTTCTTGTAGCGCCGACTTTTATGGATGAGATCAAAGTCCAGTACCGTTTCTTCGGGATAGACTGAGCGCATGATATCCAGGCCTTCCAGCGTAAAACACGCCAGGGTATCATCCTGATTCACCCTGTATTCCATGGCGGCCACATTGAACAGGGAATCGGGGATTTTTTCCTTCTCTTCAAACCGGGGCGTATGGGTATCATCGAAAAAAGGGCCCCGGCTTAAGGTTTGTTCTTCATGGGAAAAGGTGTCAAAAACTGTTGTGTTAGGGAATGGATAGCACTTTATGGAAAAGAACGCCTGCTTGTTTGCCGGATTATTCTCGTCAACCGCGGCGTCTACCAGTTGGAGATGGTAGACGCCTAATGCATCAGAAAGCCACATATACCAGGCCGGGATATCCCCCCAGATCTGACTGACCGCCTCCATTCCCAGCAGGTCCTTCAGGTTGTCGACCCATGATGTGGTCACCAGCATGCCGTTAATTTTATTTTGAAAGAAACTCTCGCACTCAGTGATTGTATCCGCCATGCTTTTCAAACAGCTCCTTTACAATGTCATTTTTTTCCCGACCTTCGGTGTCGATGCCGTGTTGCTGGGCGGTCGCCATTAAAACATCATCCGGATAGGCAAGAGTAAGGGCATAGCTGGAGTCGTAAGAATCAAAAAACTCATCGAATGCCCGGTTCTCCTGTGCTTCTTTAACGCCCTCTCCAAAACCTTCAACGACCTTCCCGGCCTGTTCGATAAAGTACTTTCTACAGAATGCTCTTTTACTTTTATCTACCATTTCCGTTCCGCCTTGTTTTTTTGAGAGGCCACCCCTCGAAGAAATCCGCCTGAACCATGATAATACTCAAAAAAAGAATGACCCACACAAGCGATGTGTCACCGGGCTGAGCAATACCGGGTACCTTGGCCAGGAAAAAAGTCGCCAAGGGCGAATAGTAAAACCAGTAAAACAGCATGCCGCCGCCCACGGCGATAAGGGTCCGTATAATGGCACTCAGCGCGAGGCTATTCATATTGGGAAAATTGTTGAAATAATTTTTCAGAATAAACGCCGTCAGGATAAAAAATCCGCATATTTCCCCGGCATGGAGGAAACGGAAATCCGGGCCGTCAGTGTACTGGCCGCCCATAAACGGCTCATCCCAATAATAGTTCATAATGTTCATCAGGACATAGAGGATGATGACACCCAGCACAGCAGTTACAATCAAGACCACCAGACCTTTGATCCAGGTGGATTCTCCGTCCTTTTCCAGATATTTCCACGGATAACCTTCCCACAATAGATCCGATATGATGATCCAGAACAGAATGCAAAGGACAAGTCCGAGCCCGAAAAAAGCGCTGCCGGTACCGGCAAGGTCCGCCCACCAAGACATCACGCCGGCTTTGTCCTGAGCCGGGTAGAAAAGATAGCAGACATGGGGATGAAACAGGAGAGTATAGACGATGCCGGTGAAAAAGGTGACGGCAAAAAATTTAGACCATGCCGCAACACCCCGACCGACCGTGTTCCAGGGCCATCGGCCGAAACCGGTACTCCAGAAAAGCGCTATCAGTAAAAACGCGGTGCAATAATAAACAATGGCGGTGGAGGCGTTTTCCCGGGCATTAAATATTTCAGCACCCTGGCCCCCCGAAGCAATGATCGATTGCGGGCTGAAGTATGCGATGCCGAATTTGCCGATAAATCCCCAGAAAACAACGTAGACCAGGAAAAGCATCAGTAAAAAGGCAACAACGGTCATCAGTACCCCCCGCAGGACCGGTCCAAATGTTTTGCTTGAGGTTTCCGGAAACGGATAGCTGTCGGTAACGTTATTCAAAAAGACGATGGCCGCAAGAAACCCGACGACCAACGAAAAACCGTACATGGGGGTATACAATTTCATGACGGCGTTCGGGTTCATGAAAATATACCACAGTAGCCATACGATACAAAAAACCGCCACCAGATTGATCAATCCAAAAAGATAATTGAATTTCTGCCCTTTTTCCGTTGTGCTATCCATCTGTTCGACCCTCCATCCGTGAAATGGGGGGAAGAAGCGATTTTGAAATCCACTTCTCCCCCCATTAGCACTAGCCATTAAAGAACCAGTTAAAATGACGGTTAAAAAACGATATGGTCGCCGTTTGTCAGAAAGGCGTTACTCCCAGTGGCCACTGAGGACTGTTTTGCGTATGTCTTATATTTATTAGTTCCTTTGACGACGGGAACACCTGCGGCGGCAGCCTTTTCAGCCCAGATCCATCCTGTGCAGTGGTTGCAGGCGAGCCTTTGGATTTTGAATGCCTTCACGCCTTTGATGATATCATCAAACTTCGGGTCCCATGTCTCAAAGAGCGTAATATGTAAACCGCCGTAGCATCCGTAGGGCTTATATCCCTTGAAATTTTTCCGTGCGTAAGAGAACAGAGAAAGGATTCCCGGATGGCAACAGCCCGTCACCGTGACAATCCCCTTGTCCTTCACATTGAAATAAAGGACATTCTCTCCCCGCACCCGCAACAGAATGGGAACGTCGAAATCCTTTATGGCCACACCCGGCATGGGGTTGTAGATACCATCTTTCTCTCCGTCCGGTTTGCACAAAACCATTTTTCCGGTATGGGGGACATCATTTTTGCAGATATGGACTTCCTTGCCCTCTTTGTTTTTGGCCGTCAGATGGGCTCCCTTCAGCAGTTTCATATCTTCCGGATAATAGGTTTCCGGTGCATAAATGGTAATATTGGGGTTGTGTTTCAGGGTCGATTCAATCCCCCAGTAATGGTCCAAATGCCAGTGGGAAAGGACCATGAACTCGATTTCACCGCTCTTCAACATCTCTGGAATGTGGTTCATCTCGTAGATATAGTCCACCCAGTCGTTGTTCCACCCGGAGTCCAGGAGAATTTTTCTCTTTTTACCATCCAGTTCGGTGACCGTTATAAGGGCCATATAGCCACCGGCATTGTCCCAGTCCCACGGAATGGTGTACTGATTCGTCATGGCGCCACCGTAATCCACGATGTGCTTTTTTAAGTTGTCATTGTCGAACCAACTGGTTTCACTGAGCACATCAATGCGCACGTCTTTTACCTGGCCGAAGTCAACCTTTTTCCGTGCATGGGCCTCACGGGTCAGCGCCCCTGTACCGGTCAATGAAGTAGCAACGCCCATGGCCGCCAAGGATTTCAAAAATCTTCTTCGTTCCATCGCATTTCCTCCCTTTTTCCTGATAATGGTTTAAACTAACCCGCTTCTTTTTCCATACTCTCTCTTAGGAATCACTCAGATGTAGAGCGAATCTGCCAATGGAACTAACGCAAAAAACGTACCAAAACGACGATATGAATGCCATGTACCCTATCTACTTGAAATCATAGAATCTTCAAAAAAATGCTTGCTCTTGAATTTCAAATAGAATATATTCAGGGAACATTTTGAGTCGTTAGCTTCTTTAGCGAGGGAACAAAATGGACCCGAATAATCCACAATCCCGTCAACGCATAGAAAGCTCCTTTCCCGTATCAAAGACTCATAAACAAGATTTTGTGAGAGAGGCATCGTCTGATAACGGTCTCGACAATCAGTATCAGATCATATTGGACAACATCACGGATGGTGTCTACGCGTTAGATTTGAACTGGCGTGTCATTTACTTTAATCGCGCAGCGGAAAAGATTACCGGAATTCCCGTAAATGAGGCGATCGGGCGGGCGTGCTTCGAAGTCTTCCGCAGCAATGTCTGCGAAAGGAATTGTGTACTCCGGGAAACCATGGAGACCGGTTTTCCAATATTAAACAGACCTATCTATATCGTTCGCGCCGACAAAAAGCGCATTCCCGTCAGTTCTACAACAACTCTTTTGAAAGATGGCAATAGAAAAACCATCGGAGGTGTCGTAACTTTCAGAGATTTGAGTGACATCAGCGAACTGAGAAGAAAGTTATCCAAACAACACTCCTATGATGACATCGTGAGTAAAAGTGCTGCGATGCACAAGATCTTTTCAATCCTGCCCCAGATCTCTCAAAGTCACAGTACGTTGTTGATAGAAGGTGCCAGCGGCACGGGGAAGGAACTCATCGCCCGTGCGATTCACAACAACAGCCTAAATAAAAAAGGGCGTTTCGTGGCCGTAAACTGCGGGGCGTTGCCGGACAACCTGGTTGAATCTGAGCTTTTCGGTTACAAGGCAGGAGCATTTACCGATGCAAAGAAGGACAAGTCTGGAAGGTTCGAGCAAGCCCGGGACGGCACGCTGCTGCTGGACGAGATAGGAGACATATCGTCAGCCATGCAGGTCCGTCTTCTGCGGGTACTTGAGAATAGAACCTATGAACCCCTGGGATCCAACGAATCGATACATACCAACGCCAGAATCATTGCCGCTACACACTGCAATATGGAAGAGTTGGTTAAAAATGGGACATTCAGGAAGGATTTATACTACAGGATTAACGTTGTGAAGCTTTCCGTGCCGTCATTAGCGGATCGAAAAGAAGACATCCCTCTTCTGGCAGATCATTTCATCGAACGCTTTAATCATCTGACGGGAAAGAACATTGTAGGGATATCCCAGAGAGCCATGGCCACACTGATGCTGCACGAATGGCACGGCAACGTACGTGAACTGGAAAATGCCATAGAACACGCATTCGTTCTCTGCAGGGAGGGTATCATCCGCATTGCCTGCCTTCCGGATCATATTCTTCCAACCACCGCACTAAACGCTATATTACCGGGAATGACACTTAAGGAAATAGAGAGACATACCATTCGTCAAGCCCTCGAAAGAAATGAAGGGAAAAAGGTCGCCACGGCCAAAGAACTTGGTATAAACAAAAATACTCTCCGCCGTAAAATAATCCGACTTGGCATCTGAAGCGCCAAGCCGCATGGTTTTCACATATTCTTCAGAGTAGGAACGAATTGGTCATATGATTGGATATCCATTCTTCTGTGGGGTGGAAAATACGAATGGGGACGTCAGGTAATTGAAAATCTCAATGCCATTCTCCCCAGGATTGGGGCAAGGGACGAATATCTCTTTCATGTTCTCAAGTGGCTTCCGGAAAATGAAAGGCTGGAGGCCAAAATACCAAACGGAATGCTGCCCATCTGCCCCCCAATGTGCAAAAGAATTATACCCCGATTTTATGCTCTATGACGTTTGAAACTCCGCGCGGCCTTGGATTCCCGCTTTCGCGGGAATGCATAACCAGCTATCGATCTTTAGCTGAATTCCTTGGCAGTCACCTTGAATGGGCCGCCGTCAGGAACCCAACGGCTTGACGTGCAGGAAGAACGGCATCAGGATTTCATCCGGTTCAGGCTGGCAGGCCGTGACCGGCTCCAGATAGACCCGGTTCATGATGAAGAGATCCCCATCTACCACGCAGCGGTCCCCAAGCGCCGGCAGGTTGGGGATCTGCTCCGGTTGACCCGCATCCAATCTCCTCATTTTTGTTGACAAGCCTGTGTTAGCTAACTATATTAGTCATTGCTGAGAAGAGAGTCCCATTAAGGAGGTTGATATGGAAACCGTTCAAGTAAATATTCACGAAGCCAAGACACAACTGTCAAAATTGATACAGGAGGCACTTAAGGGAAAGGAAGTCATCATTGCCAGAGACAACAAACCGATTGTGCGTCTGGATGTACTACCGAGTGCACGAAGTCACAGGAAAATCGGGAATGCAAAAGGATTGGTTCTGTCCATGGCAGGTGATTTCGACGACCCCCTCGATGACTTCAGCGATTACATGAAATGAAAACATTATTGGATACCCATGCATTGCTCTGGTTGATCACAGGCGATAAGCGGCTTAGCGAAACAGCCAGAAAAATCTTTCTGGATCAGGAGAACCGGCTGTTTTTCAGCATTGCGGGTTTTTGGGAGATATGTATTAAAATGAGTCTGGGAAAGCTCTCCCTGAAGAGTCAGTGGGTAGAAACCATTCGTGATGAAATGAAGGCCAACACGATCCAATGGCTACCTGTTGAAACGATGCATTGTACCGAATTAACAAAATTGCCTTTTTATCACAGGGACCCTTTTGACCGAATGTTGATCGCGCAGGCCATGGTAGAAAATATGCAGTTATTGAGCCGTGACAGCCGCCTTTCGGATTACGAAATTACACGCATCTGGTAAAAAGGTGGCCTTCCAGTTCACCCCTGTGGTCCAAAAAAAAACCGACCGGTTCAGATCCACCATCCGGGGTCTTTTGAATTGGCTGCTGTCACTTGAGAGGGCATAGGAAAACGGGAAAGGGTTACGGATGGTTTGGTCTCCAGAACTTCGGCAACAGTCATGTTCTGCGGGAACCCCCAAAATCATCGTCCGCTTCCCATTGATGGTCTCGAAAAAGGTTCGCAAAAGACTTTTTTTTCTTGAGGCGCCAGTCCCGCTGGTCAAGATTACAGGCGGGATTAAGATTTCAGGTGATTGACATCAGGGCGAATTGTCAATCCCGCCTTTTATAAGCCCTTTTACAAGGAATGAGCTGATGAAAACAATTCAACAAACGGTTTTTCATGATCGTCACGAACAATTGGGAGCAAAACTTGTGGAATTTGGAGGCTGGGATATGCCGTTGATGTACCCCGACGGCATTGTAAAAGAACACCTTTCCACCCGCAAAGGCTCCGGACTTTTTGATGTATCTCATATGGGTAGGTTTCTGTTCCGGGGAATCGGTGCTGTCGGTTTTCTCCAGCATGTTTTGAGCAACAACGTGCAAGCCCTCGACAAAAAGGAAATGGGCGCCCAGTATACGATCATTCCCACCGAAACCGGTGGAGCGGTTGACGATGCCTATCTTTACGCTTTTGTGGAAGGAGAATACCTCCTCGTCGTCAATGCCGCAAACCGTGAAAAAGACTGGGAGCATTTCCAGACGATCCTGTCTGATTTCAAAAATGTGGATATGACAGATATTACAGAAGAGGTGGCCATGCTTTCCCTGCAGGGTCCTGAATCGAGGCATATTCTTGAAGAAATAGTCGATTCGGGGAGTCTCCCTGAACCAAAACGAAACACGGTCAGTACGGGATCGATCTCCGGATAT
>Ga0208901_1000298_pt1 | contig 29127 bp, 33 predicted proteins | sample AntAceMetag02UKF_FD_184764 | JGI IMG/M metagenome (GOLD analysis project Ga0208901, IMG submission 184764) | Saline lake microbial communities from Ace Lake, Antarctica - Antarctic Ace Lake Metagenome 02UKF (SPAdes) (version 2) | ecosystem: Environmental > Aquatic > Non-marine Saline and...
ACTAATGCACTGTCCGGGAAACAGGCCGGGGCTTGGTTATCGTATCTATTTTGTTGGTTGCTTGGCTCCGCACTGAAAATTCCAAAATCTTGTAACATCCGTGTTACAACCTTTTTCCATTTTCAGTGCTGGGTTGTGGTCTGGGTTTGCCTCTGGGGGTTTTCTCCTGGCTGATGTAATTCCACCCACCACCCATAAAATTTAGGTCATCTTCCATGGGTCTTTAAATTCAGGATGAAGTATCTATAACAAACCTTGCTGATTAATTATTTCTGGATTTATATCAAATATCTCTAATAATCTTAATATTGCTCCTGTAGGAGTTCGGTTTCCCTGTTCCCAGGATTGCACTGTTCTAGGACTGACATTGCATAAATGAGCAAAAATAGCTTGAGAAAATTTTAATCGAGTTCTTAAATCTATAATTTCTTCTGCTGTATATTGTCGTGGCTTTTTAATGTTAATTTCATAATTTTTCAATGTGATTTTGCCTTTGTAAAATTGTGTCGCTTCTTCCAGTGATTCTTTTAGCGCATCAAAAAGTCTAATTTTTCTTTCTTTCATTTTTTCCACTCCTTTGGCTTGATTTTGCCTCTTTTTTGAGTATTTCACCCATCTTCTTTAGTTGTTTCTTTTCATCGATTGTTAGATCAATCGCCTCATTTTTACCGTATATAAACAACAAATGCATATTTGAAAGAAACTCTATGTACAAACAAATTACACGATTTCCGCCTCTTTTCCCTTTTTTCCTCATACTGCCTTTTACACGGATTTTTCTTAATCCTCCTGTTCCCTGGATAACATCACCTTTTTTTGGATTTTCTATCAACTCATTTTGAAATTCTCGAAGTTCTTCAGGTGTTAATAAATTTTTAACTTTTCGTTCAAATAATTTAGATTCTATAAAAATCATGTTTTTTCACTCCTGCTACTCAGTAGTATACTACTCAGTAGCAGGAACGTCAAGTTCAATTGATAATATTCAAGAAACATCTCAGTACAAAAAACACCGAAAACTACTATAAAATAACAATATTCAACACTTTATGTGATATACTATTAGTAGAGAAGAAGAAGGGAGAAAAATATATGAACGCAGTCGGATATATCAGAGTTTCAACTTCGGAGCAAGCCAAAGAAGGTGTAAGTTTGGATAACCAAACTGCCAAAATAAAAGCATATTCAGATCTCAATGACTTTACACTACTCGAAATCATAAATGATCCCGGAATGAGCGGAAAGAATCTCAAAAGACCTGGCATTCTCAAACTCATGAAAATGATCAAAAAAAAAGAAATTGATACTATCATAGTTTATAAACTGGATCGGCTCTCCAGGAAAGTTAAAGATACTCTGGAATTAATCGAAACTTTCGAGAAAAAAGGAATCACCTTTCATTCCATTACTGAAAAAATTGATACTAAATCTGCAATGGGTAAATTTTTCCTCAATATCACCGCTTCATTGGCTCAAATGGAAAGGGATCTCATTTCAGAAAGAACAATCGATGCACTCAGATATAAAAAATCAAAAATGGAAAAAACCGGTGGAGATATCCCATTCGGTTATGATGTCACAGAAAAAAACATTCTGATCAAAAACAAAGCAGAGCAAAAAGTAATTTCTCTGATTTGTCGCTCACGGAAAAAAGGCGACTCATTAAGGGAAATATGCAGGAAACTTGAAGAAAAAGGATTCAGGACGAAAACAGGTCGTTTAAAATGGCAAGCAAAGGTTATTTCTTCCATCTTAAAAAGGACTGCTTGAAATCACTCCATTCGTAACCCTTCGGTCGATGGGTTACGAAAATACGGGAAACATGGTATCGAAAAAACTACTTCCGGAAAATAAAAGAATTAATGAAAAGCCTCTATTTTAGAGACCTCATTTTTAAGATCGACGTTTCTTGTCCAGTTGCTATTACATACCCTTATTTGAATTGAATATAGATGAGAAATTACCATTAAATATTACTTGAAAAATTGAAATCGGTATTCTCTGAAAAGCTATGACACCAAATGGCTCCCAATCCTACCTTGCCTCTCAGGACAGCTTCGCTTCCACTGGGCCTATAAGTACAAATGTTATGAAAATTCAACACGAGAAACTTAAAGAAATCTCACGTCGATTAGATATCCCTATGACTAATTTAATCCGTAAAGGCATTTCCTGGATTTTAAATGAGTATGAAGCTGCTATGGAAACAAATGAAGATTTACTTTGTATTCCTAATATTACAAAACGGCTTGAAAAAGCAGATAAAGACATGATTGAAGGAAAAGCAACTAAATGGGATGGTAATTTTTAATGTTCGATATCTACTTATCAACAGAAGTACAGAAATTTCATAAGAAAATCAAAAACGAAAAACTTAAAAAGATATTGCGTGAATGTTATGATGCTCTAAAAAAGGAACCTTTTAATGGCGCTAATATCAGAAAAATGGTGGGAAAATTCAAAGGATTATATCGTTACAGAAAAGGGAATCTCAGGATTGTTTATGACGTTTTAAAGAAAAAGAAAATCGTTTATATCAAAGTCATAGATGATCGTAAAAATATTTACAAATAATAAAAAGTCTCTATTTTAAAGGGTTAATTTCTAGGATCGACGTTTTTTGTCCATTTGCTATTACGACCCCATTATGCTCTTTTTCTTAATTTATAAGGATGAAACATTTTGACATAGATTTTATACAAAGTTGGTCTCCCCTGGAGTGGATCTTCATTTTTCTTCTTTTTTTCTATTTCTTTATCAACTTTTGTTTCTACAAATTCTTTAATTGAAATTACTTTATCTGTTTTCTTTGTTTCTTCCTTTTTGGGTTCTGCTGTTGTTTTATTTTCAATCAGCTTTCTGGTCTGATCCAGATCCTGGGTAAGCTTCATAATTATTGTCTGTAGTTTTTCTTCACTTTCTGCTTGTCTATCAATTAATTTGTTTATGATTTCATTTTTCTCTCTTGAAGTTTGGCTCATCAATTTATCTTTTTCTTGTAATTGATTTTTTAAGTATTCATTTTGCTGTTTAAAGCTTTCATTCAATAGTTCTAAAGAGTTATAAACCTGGTTTAAATCATTGCTATTATTGACTTCATCTATTTTGATTTCTCTTGGATTTATACTTTTTTTAATGATTTCTATTGCTTCTGTGGTTAAGTGAATCACACGATTCTTCTTTATTATCAAGCCTTTTAGACTAGGTTTTAACCTTTTAATCTTTTTATAAACTGTCATTTGAGATACTTCTAATAATTCCGCTACCTGCTTTACTTTTAGTTCGTTCATTAACCTTCTTTCTCCCTGTTTAATGGTTTAATATATTTCTTCTATCGGTTTTTTTAGATGGTTGGTTTATTCTTTCTTTTTATCAAAGTAAGGTGGGAATATTTAGTACCCTAGGTGACATTATTTGGTACCTAATGAGTACAAATTCAGTACCTCTTTTTTTATTTTATTTGAAATTCTTAAACAACAACTCCTGGTTAAGCAATTCCTTTTTGATACTTGTGCGATCATTTTATTTCGCGCGCGCCCGTAATCTGTTGTTGTTTAAAACTTTAAGAACTTTAAAGAGTTTACGATTCTGAAAAACCTTGTTGCATAGGACATTCTAAAGAGTAACCCTGACATTTTCAATACCTAACCCTGACATTTTCAATACCTAACCCTGACATTTTCAATACCTAACCCTGACATTTTCAATACCTAACCCTGACATTTTTTTAAAGAAAGTCATTGATTCTTTTTTTTTAATCTATTACAATTATTTTTATGGAAATTAAAATAAATAAGCCGTCTGCTATGATCCAAGTTAATGTGAAAGAATTAAGCTTTACGCAAAGAAAAATTGTAAATTTTATGATTTATATTGCTCAAAAAAGTGGTAATCAAAAATATTATGTGACTGATATCAAAACGATAAAAAAAATGTGTACCATAAAAAGCACCGAAAATATTGATATTAAAGAACAGTTTAGAAATTTAAAAAATATTATAATCGAGTTTAATTATTTAAATAAGGATAAAAATCATGTTTGGCAATCAATAAATTTTATATCAGCTGTTGAAATAATTCATAATACTGGTGAAACAACATTTGAAATTCCTAATATGCTAAAAGAAAGAATACTGGATCCTAAAATTTATGCTCCTTTAAATATTCTTTTGATTGCTGGTTTGAAGAGCAAGTATTCGATTGTTCTTTATGAATTACTTCGTGATTATTTACATTCGCCTACTTTTCCACAACTTACTGTTACAGAATTAAAAGAGTTATTAGGAATTGGAAAGGGTAAGTATAAAGAATTTTTTGATTTCAAAAAAAGAGTTTTAGATAAAGCAATTAAAGAAATCAATAAAAAAACAGATATAATATGCACTTATGAACTTATCAAAACCAGTGGGAATAGATATTCTCATATAAAATTCAAAGTTGAAAAAAATATAAATTTCAAATTTTCTAAACCAATTTCAACTATTGAAAATAAAGATGTTCCTTTGATTGAAAACAAGTTTGATATTCCACCAGAAATATTAAAAATTCTTCCCCCGGAATACCATATCAATTCAATTCGTCATCAGATCGAGCCGTATTTTAACGATCTAAACTTTCTGGCATCAAATATAGAATATGCTAATAAAAATTGTGATAAGAACTATCCAGCATATTTAAAACTAGCTTTAAAGAATGATTATGCAAAAGTGAATAGGGAAGTAAAAGAAAAGAAAAATAAGATAGTCCAGGATAAGAAAAATCATATTCAGGAAAAGAAAAATCAGGAAAAGTTATTGAAACAGAAAGCCTGGGATTATTTTAATTCACTTCCGGAAGGAAAGCAGTTTAAATTCAGATCCGATGCTGAAGAAAAGATGAGTGCTGCTTTAAAATTTATTAAGATACCCGAGAGAAGAAATGATATTATTACTGCTCAAATTGAGAAAGATTTACTTTTGGTTACTTGATATCAGTGCTGTACCTGTATCCACTAAAATGTGCGATTTTGAATTGAAGAAATCGGGTACGTAAAATTTCGTGGATCAAAACATTTAGGAAATATTTTTATTCTCTTGAAACTATGAAGTATTCCTGATAAAATGTAGACTATGAGTTACATTGATATTGGAAGTGTCTGTTCAGGTATTGAAGCTGCATCAGTTGCTTTAGAAGATTTTAATTTTAAATGGTTCTCGGAAATCGAAAAATTTCCGTCAAGCATTTTGCAAGCAAAATATCCAAATATCCCCAATTTGGATGATATGTGCGACATTCCTAAAAAAATTAAAAATGAAGAGATAGAATCACCACAAATGATTTGTGGTGGCACCCCATGTCAAGCATTTTCTTTGGCAGGCTGGAAAAAAGGTTTAGAAGATGACCGTGGGAATCTTACTCTAAAATTTGTTGATATTATTGAAAGCAATGATGCAATTCGTTTGAATCGCGGTTTACCACGAACTATTGTTTTTTGGGAAAATGTTGAAGGTGTATTGAAAGATAAAACAAATGCTTTTGGAATATTCTTGGCGACTCTCGCTGGATGTGATGATGCATTTTATTTAAAAAAGTGGCCTCGCGCTGGTGTTATTCATGGATCAAAGAGAAATATTGCATGGCGGGTTCTTGATGCAAAATATTTTGGTGTACCTCAACAAAGACGAAGATTATATGTGCTTGCAGGTGGAATTGATTTTTTTCCTGAAAATATCTTATTTGAAGACTTTTTTACACGTTCTGTGCCGGTTGCTCGTAAAAAATTAGTTTTCAATAAAAACGGTCATAAAATTGAAATATTCAGGGAATATACAGGTGTTCCTGGGACGGTTAAACCCCGGAATTGACCGTTCACAAAGCAATATATTCCATTGAGACCAAATTGATAACCATTCAAAACCTTCAAAAACACCTTGGACACGGAATGGTTATTTCTGACCTCTGAATGGTTAATTTTGCCTTCTATGCGTTTCTCTATAATGTGTTACAATAAATGTAATGATCTAAAATTCATAGGAGGCTCACATGCCAAGAAAAAAGGATGAAAATCTGGAATTACTTCTTTCCCTGCTCATGCGGATCGTTTCACCACTGAAGTCAATCCCTGTTCAGACCGCTGAAGCAATGTATTTTATAAGGCCGGAGAATATTGCCTTTATCACTATCGAAGACACACGCCTGGTATTTTACGACCTAGACGGAAACAAGTGGACCAGGTTTGACACTCTCACTGGAATGGAAGAGAAACTTAAAAAGGATCCCCGGTTTTTCCATTCCCATAAATCTTACTGCATAAACCTTTATGCTGTGAAATCACTTTACAGGGAAGATGATAAAAGAAAGTCCTGGAAAATTTCTTTTCATGGAGAGCTTCAGGAGGAAGCAATTGTTTCAACTGGAAATCTCCAGGCATTCAAGAAACTCATGGAGCTTGATTAAATGCAAGTCGGTTCTTTAACTCACAAACTTAAAACTGGAAAACTAGTTTCTTTGATCACAGAGAATGGTTTCCTGTTTTCAAATACTTCTGAATTGATTGCTTTTAAATCAGATCATGGAAATGCTATTTGCTCAATTGGGGACAAACAATATACTTCAGAAAAATCCTATACTGACATGGTAAAACTTGTTTCAACACTTCCAGGTTGGTTTCATACTGCATCTGGTTTGAGAGTCAACCTGAATCATATTGCTTCAATTATTGCTAAAAACGATAAGGAATATACACTTGTTTCTCACAACGGTTTGAAATTTGATTTGAACAAAACCTTTTATGAAAAGGTACAGAAGTATTATGATGTTAAGACTTTACAGCATGTGACTCCTTTTTCACTTCCTCAATACTGGATGATGGACATGAATATCAGGCACATTGATAAAGACATCATGTATATGGAAGTTCCAGAATTGTTCGAAGAATTTTCAACAGAAGCCGGTGATACTATTGTTGTTAGTGACTTGATTGTGAACTTTCTTTACCAGCAGGTAGAGTATATTCGAGACGGTGAAGACAGCCCAATTGAAGGCGGAAATGTTAGATCATTATGGTATATGATCAAGCCGACTCTGAGCCGGCTTGATCTTCTCGATGGAACAAACCATTATAAAACCGTATCCAGCAGACTTGCTGAAATGGTAGAACATCGGATTCTTTCATATGGTGAATTTGAACTTTATGAATATGGACTCTGGAATGTAGGTTTGTATAATCCTCATATTATTTTTCTTGCAGAAAAAAGATCACATTACCAGTTTTTACAACAGTTGCAGGATCATGCTGGTGTTACTATTATTTCTTCCGAAGGACAGCCCAGCATGATGACCTGTGAATATTTCTGTGAAGCTTTCAAAAAGAAAGTCCCGGAATATTGGAAACATGATCGTATTGTAATTATAAATATCATGGATTACGATCCTCACGGTTATCTGATCCTGGACACTTTTATTGATAATCTCAGAGTATTTGGTATCAAACATCCAACTGAGATTAAACTTTCACTTCCGGAAAATTACACAGATTTAGAAATCGAATTTCAACACATCAACCTGGAGAAGGAAGATGACGACGACGTGGGAAATACTATTTTAAACAAATGGATGAAAAAAACAGAAGGAATTAACGGCAATAAATGGGGGATGGAAGTTGATGTTATGATGTTGGATAGGCCGAGAGTTAAAGAATTATTTCTGGCTGCAGCTAAGTCTTGGTTTAAGATTATGCCACCTGTTCAGCGTAGGGTTTGGGAAGAAGTTTATAAGATTATTTGAAATTAAAATAATTGATTTTAATATATTGTTAGAAATATACTATATGCATATTTTGTATGAAGCTCAAAAAGAGCGAAGGAATAAAATTATGATAAAAAAAAAAATATTTTTGCTGTTAATTTCTTGTTTTATGAGTCAGTTTTTATGGTGCGAAGTGACTGAAATTAGTATTAACGGAATTATAGATGAAGTTCGAAAATCTTCGACTTTTCCTTCAACTTATATTAACCGTCTACCAGAGATATTAGATTATTGGATTCAAAACAGATATAGAAATCTAAATGTGATAATACCAAAGCTATTCAAAATAAAAATGACGAAAAAGACTTTTGAAGTACTAAATAAATTTATTGAGGAAGAAACCTTTTGTGATGAAATAATAAATTTTATTGAAAAACCTGAGTTTATTAATGATTATTCTATTAATGGAGAAACAGGATTAAACCTTATATTAAAGGCCATTTATCAAAAATTTTCAAAAAAAAGAATGAAAAAAAAAGTAAGTGAAACAATTCTTGATTACATTACTAAATTAAATTTATCTAAAGAAAAGTTCGTAGATGCATTTTGCAAGTTGCCACGCTTGCGCCAAAGTCAAAAAGAGAAAATAATGTTAATGCTTCTGAAATACGATAATTTGACGATTGCCGACGTGATCAAAATGCTTAAAGCTAAACAATTGCTACTCAAGAAAGCACCGATGTCAATATTATTGAAAAAAGTTGATCCTGTCACGATTGCGAGAGAACTATTCGTTAATGACTTTTGGTCAGAAATTAGAGATTCGGATCAAAAAAAACAGTTGCTAGCAAACATCCTTTCGGATCAAAAAATGGAGGAATTCAAAAATTTTCCAGATGATCTTTTTGAAAAAATAATTGAAGAAATGCTTTATTATCTAAAAGGGGAACAGTATAACAATCCAAAATTTTGGGCCTATCTTCTTAATCATACCCGGACAGACAAACAAAGGCTCTCAATAATGTTAAGACTATTTCAAACATTTTATAGTGATAAGAATGTGTCTAATTGGATTGGCGGTAGTGCAATTCGCGAATGTAGTGAAGGCTTTTTTGAAGGAATTAATTATCTTTTTACAAAAAAACTGTATGCAAAAAATAAGGCCCTCATTCAGAAATATGTTAAAGAAGAAGGCGCAGATCAATTTGTCGATTCATATATAAAACTGCACAACACTCATAAAAAATTTACACCTGAAGTTATCTCTTGTCTCATTGCTAAAATTAAGAAAGAACCAAACTATGATTATTTATATGCCATAAGGAGAGTTAATGAAAACTTCGCTGTTAATTTTCTCAAACAGAATAAAAAATTAATTATTGATAATAAAGAAACATTACATCGGTTGATAAAAAGATGTTTTGTCTTTTCGGTTAGCCCGCAAACGTTTGGAGAATACTACCCGGGATTAGTCTCACAATGCCTTTCAATTGTTAACGAAATCGCTGTGAATGACCCTGATAATTATTATATGAAAAAGTCCAAGTCTGATTTTGAAAGTTTAGGTAAAAAACTAACTTTTTATTATAACATGGAACACCATGGCATCGCGAAGGAAATCAATAAACTAAAACCTTATTTGTCAAAAAACAGCAAAGTTCAAAATGATGTTTTATTGCCAGAGGGATACAAAAAAATGGTTTGGAATTCCGCAATTGAGAATTGTAAATCTAAATGGAGTGACGTTCTAACTCCATTAACGGGAAAAATCCAAGCTCCTTTTGCTAATAAATGCGGTATACTTATGTTACGATTGTTAAATGTTCCACTAAACACCCAATATATTCAGGGTCAAAAAAGTAACACCGCTACATCAATTACTAGCATTAATAAGAAATTGTATCCAAAGAAAACTATGTCAAAATTTCGTAGTTTTGAATCAAGCGATCATGCATTTTCTTTTTTTGAAGGAAAGTTATTTGCTGTAATGACAGAATATAAAATTGAACAAGGAAAAAGCGACCGTCACCAAATTCAATTAAAATTGCAGAAAAGTCTTAATGAAATCGAAAACAAATATAATGGGTCATATGAAATCTATAGGGGATTAGTTGATCCCTATAGATTAGGAATCATTTCCGCTTCATATTCAAACGAAAACGATCCGGATACGGAATTGTATGTATTTAATTATGTCATTAAACACTTTTCAAGGGGTTTAGTGTGTCAAATTGTTATCTTTAACAAGAAAGTTTTAAAAAATGTAAAAAATCTAATTATTGATGAAGTAAATAACTTAAAATAAAGCGATTAAAAAATTCTAGTATTAATTACCAGATGTTCTGCATTGCTGCCCATACAAAGCACAAAAAGAGCACTACTCCTATAACAACCCCGGTTTTTGAAAATTCATTTTTTAAATTCAAATCTTTTTTAATATGATCTGGCACTCCATCGCTGTGAATAGGACAAATTACATTTACGAGTTTATTTTTGTTACTTGTTGGAAAAACGAAATATTTAACGGCTTTTCGTTCATTACAGCCCCACCATATACTGTTTTTTTGAAAATATCCTTTAGTCTCAAATCCAAATCTAATACCAAGCTTATGTAATAACATCCCTTTTTTTGGAATCAATTTTATGATGGGATTGTTGGGAAAATTATTATTTATTAAGTTTTCAACTTTTGAAATATGTTTTTCGCACTGATTTGCATGCTTAATGTCTAAATCGCATCCAACAAAACAACCTCCAACGCCTCCCGTCGCCATTAAGAATCCGAGTATCGGAAGCGCAATAATAAACCAGACTATTATTTCCATTAAATCGGTGCCGCCTCGACTATTTAAATGTCTTTTTTTCCAAAAATACATTTTAAAAAGGCTGGCGCGGTATCATGACAAGGTTTTTTGTGTCTCCGTTTGTTATTAAAAAATTTTCCGCACTGCTCTGATGATGAAAATTTGCCGCGAGATAAGCAAAGCCAACACATTCTTCATATGTAGAAAAAGCTCCATACCAATAGCCATTTTTTGTCTGTCCAAATTTATTCTTCGTTGCAGTGTCGAGAGGCGGATTATTTCTTGTAAGACACTTGCTTCCAGCGCTATGTATCGTTATATTTTTGTTAGTCCAACTTATATATAAATAAAATGGTTCCTTTGTATTATTTGCCGAGATAAAAGTATTGGCATCTGCCAATGATGCGTTTGCTGTATTTATATTTGCCATTTTTCTCTCCTTTATAAGATATATTACCAAGTATAACTTCTTGTATCTGTTTGTCAAGTTTATTTTATAAAATATTTTGTTTTATTTACGTAAATATTACGTAAATATTCTGGAAATTGATACAAAAATTTGTTGTTCAATATTGGCATCTTCACAAACTAAATAATTACATTCAGAAATCTTCCCCATGTACAATTGAAATTTAAAGGAATTATTACTATTAACTAATTCCCGGTGAAAAGCCAGGCTCTCCCGCAAACAATATCCGACCACAATTAAGAATTTATTTATTTTTATTTTAAGACCGCTCCGTCCTGATTCCAGTACAGCACATCATTTGCCGTCCCCTTCTTCCCCTCCCCCCTTTCAAAACCCCCCACACCCTATCTCAACACCCCTATTTAATTAGTCCACTATTGGAAGAAATCGGGAATACCGATTTGAGTGGAAATTATTAAAGGAAGGAGGAGCTGAAGGGGGGATTAGGGGAAGAAGCTAGGGGACTCCCATTTTCTTCATTCACCCTCACCTCTGAAGAAAATCAACTAATGCACTGTCCGGGAAACAGGCCGGGGCTTGGTTATCGTATCTATTTTGTTGGTTGCTTGGCTCCGCACTGAAAATTCCAAAATCTTGTAACGTCCATGTTACAACCTTTTTCCATTTTCAGTGCTGGGTTGTGGTCTGGGTTTGCCTCTGGGGGTTTTCTTCTGGCTGATGTGATTCCACCCACCACCCTAGGGATGCTTGAAAATACCTTGATATTAAAAGAGGTTATCACATTTTGCGATAACCTCTTTTTTACTTTATATCCTTAGCTTTGTTTTTTATACTGTTGCTTTTACGTCCCTTAAAATGATGGCTTTCATTCTTTTGGAAACGATACGACTTTGATCAATAGACTTATTCCTGCAATAGTTTTCTTTAGAATTTTATCTGGTAATGATCCTATTCTTTCTTCAAGATCACTTTTATCTACTGTCAGAATTTGGGTTATATTTATCACGCAATCTTTTTTTACTCCACCAGTTCCTTTTTTCAGCATGACATTTCCGGGTGATTTCAATCTTTTTAGATTATTTGTGCAAATACAGACAACTGTTGTTTGTATTTTCGAACTATTGAAAATGTCATTTTGAATTATTATTACAGGACGACGAAAACCTGGTTCAGATCCTTCAGGTTCTCCTAAATCAAGCCAATATATTTCTCCCTGATTAATGTTCAACTAGTTTTCCTATTTAACCTTTTTGAATAATATCTTTTTGCTTTTTTACATACCTGAAGATCATCAGATTGATCATCTTCAGAATAAGCATTGTTTAATTCATTTAACAGTTTTTTGGATTCATATCTATCCAAAAATTCCTGCAATGCCATTGCGAATACTTTGCTCCTGGAAAAAGATAATTCCTGTGCCAGTAATTCAGCTTTTTCAAACAAATTATCTGGTATTGAGATTGCTGTTTTCATACTATAAGTATAACATATGGTATTACTCGCGTCAATGGAAGCAAGAAAACAATTCTGTGTTTATCGAAGGTGGTCGCAAAATGCGACCACCTTCAAAAATGATTTATAATGTTGCTGTACTGTGTATTATGTATCATTCAAAGCTGGGGTTCCAGTTTTGAATGTACTAAATAACGCTTATATTCTTTTCTCTATTTGGCTTTTCGTTGATTTGGCGAAAGATACAAAACGTCCTTGTGTATCCTGCTACCAGATTTTTTCATCAAATTTGTTTGACGTTGCCGGTGTTTTTTTTGAAGATCCAAACAATCGTATTCTGGGCATTAAATTTTACTCCCTGTAAACCGATATTATAAGAAACGCTTTTAAGGGGGTTTAAAGGTGATTAAAGGGATGAAAGTCAATAAGGTGGCTAAATTGTTAGGTGTATCACATGTAACTGTTTACAAGAAGTTAAAGAAATTTAATAAGGAGTTACAAGATAAGACATATAAGGAAAAGGGGATTCTTTTTTTATTACCTGAAGCTGTAACGTTTATTAAAAGTGGTATAGAAAAAAATGATAAAAATAGTTGTGTTAATAATAGTTTTAGTAGGGTTGAAACTTTGCTGAAAGAAGTTGTAACTGATTTAAAGGAAGAACTAAAACAGAAAAATGATGTTATAAATAAATTGATAGGAGAACATTCTCAGGAAAGGGAGAGATCCGATACTATCATTATGAAGTTAACCCAGAATAATAATTTATTACAAAACAAAATAAGTGGTTTCATTGAGGATTACAGTAACCCTTTAAACAAGAAAAAAGAAGTTGTTGGGTGTGATAATACAGATGTTAGTGAAAAAATCTCTATAAAGTCAAATAAAGAAATGGTTTGTAATATATTACAGGGGAAATCTTTACTTCAAAAGATTTATATTAAATTATTCAAACCTGAATTATTAAGGGGAGGAGTTTGATAGATGATAGAAGATAAAATGAAGTTACGTGAAAAAGCTTTTGTTAATGGGGGTTTGTTGGGTTCGGGATTGTCATTAACTTTTTCCTCGATTTTTATATTTCTTTTTTATCTTTACATAAGTAACATTATAAATACTTTTTTTAATAAATATTCTGATCCTGATTTGGTAGTTTCTGTAGTAGTTTTGCGGGATTGTTTTGTACATATTCAAAGTGTAATTATAATAAATATTCTAATCCTTCTTATATTTGCAATTCCTCTTCTTGTCGTTGGTTGCATGAAAGAGTATTATCAAAGAAAAGAAATCAAAATAAGTACTATTGAAGTAGATTAAACACTAAACAAATGTGATGTTAAATTTATACTCTTTTAATTGTCCCCCGTTTGCGTTCACTCTTTCTTGAAGATTTTAAAATCCAACCAAACTATTAGTATTTAATTGTGTGATCATTTTCTTGTTAGGAAAAAGTTATCTACAATAATTGACTTGGTTGGTTGGTTGGAATTTGAAAAAAATTTGAAAAGAGTTTGAACAGAAAATCGGTGTCTGTGAAATCTCTTTGTTGACAGGGCTTTTCGTTGTGGAAAACCACTATTACTCACCTAACTTACCACTATTACTCACCTAACTTACCACTATTACTCACCTAACTTACCACTATTACTCACCTAACTTACCACTATTTTTTTGGTGGCACATTCATATAAGAAGAAATATTAAGGTAATTGACAATATATAAGGATAATTGTAAGATATTAAATTGTATTAAATTAACACTACACGATAAAATAATTGGAGGGGGAAATGGTTTTAGATAAGGAAGGATTAGTAAAACAAGACAAAAATTTTCTTGAATATCCAGATCATACATTAGCGAGATATCCAAGAGAAAAACATCCTGAGCCTATGGTCATAGAAAACAGTAATGGGACATATCGATTAAGCACTTCGGAGCAAAGATACCCAAATAGGACAGATAAAGTTTTTCTTTATTATTTTTTAAAGAAAATCTGGGAGAATAAATTCAAATCAAGAGAAATACAAACTACCAGGTATAGAGTTTCTATGGATGTTTTTGGTGGTCGTAGTAAAACAAGCTATGACCGGATAATAGGTGGACTGAAAAAATGGATGGGTGTTTCAATAGAATTTAATGGGATATTCTATGATGGAAATAATTACACTACAAGGTTTTTTGGAATAATTGATGATGCTATTTTAGATAAGGGAACCGGTAAGTTAATTGTAAGATTTAATGAGCAATATCTGGAACAATTAAAACATACCCAGTACTATCGAAAAATTGATTGGAAAAAGTTTAAACAGTTTAAAAAAGATATAACAGCACGATTATATGAAATTCTTCTAATACGTTCTCTCCCTTGGAAAATTGAAGTGGTAAAACTTGCTAAAAAACTTACTTTAAAAAGAAAATATCCATCTGATATATTACAAAAAGTTAAACCTGCGGTTAATGAGTTGAAAAATATAATACCAATTGGTTTTTCGTCCTATAAAAATGATGTTGGTGAAACCATCTGTGTTTTTTCTAAATTTGAAGAAAACTCTCAAAGTGATTCCAAAGAAACATCAAAAATTCCTGTCAACGACTACAATAGGCATCTTGGTATTCTCTTAAAAGTAGGAGTAAACCGGGAAGTGGCTGAAAAGGTGATAACTGAACATGATATTGAAACAATAGCTGGAGTGATAAGAGAGGTTCAAGACATTCCTGACGCAAAGAACCCTCCTGGTCTTATGATAAGTAGACTTAACACGATTAAAGTGCAACAAGAGCAAAAGAGACTGGAAAGCGAGGCAAGAATAAAGGAAGCGGAAAGGAAAAAAGCCGAGGAAAAAGCAAAAGAAGATGAAGAAGAAATACTCAGAAAAAGAGCAAGAGAATATTTTGATTCTCTTTCTGAAAGTGAAAGATTAGCTTTAAAGGAAAAATCAGAGAAAAGCTTACGAGTACCATTGAAACTTTGGGAAAATCATCCAGAAAGAAAAGAATCAATTATTATGACTGAAATTGAAAATAATATTATGGAAAAGCAATTGCCACATTCAATTATGTGTTTTGGTAAGCAAAATAAGTCATCATATGAATCTAAATATGAGAGAGTGACCTGTAAACCCAAATATGAAAAAGTGATTCGTGAACCAGTGGTCAGTGTACCCGAATATGAAAGAGTTCAAAAGAAAGAGGAATAAAACGTTTAAATTCATTATTATTTTAATTCACTTCCAAAGGCGGATCAGTTTAAGTTCAGATCCGATGCTGAAGAAAAGATGAGTGCTGCACTTAAATTTGTAAAAATTCCAGAAAGACGGAATGATATTATCAATGCCCAGATTGAGATAGATTTGATTCAGCATCTTGAGGCGGAAAGAAACGGATAAAACTGGGATCGCAATAGCTTTATAAAGGAGAATTTAAGATGAAAGAAGAATTGTTAACCCTTATTAATGAATTAAAAACCGATCAAGAAATATCATCTTATGATGAACAAAAAACCAAGCAGCTCATTATTTTAAGATTTTTAACTATTTTAGGATGGGATATCTTTAGTGAAGTTATTCCCGAATACACTGTTAGCGGAAAAAGAGTGGATTATGCTCTTCGTATTATTGATTGCGTTAAAGCTTTTATTGAGGTTAAAAAAGTAAAAGAGGATTTAGATTTACATCAGGAACAATTATTGAACTATTCTTTTCATAAAGGTATAAAACTTGCTATCTTAACAAACGGTATAACTTGGTATTTCTATTTGCCGCTACAGGAAGGAAACTGGGAGCAGAGAAAATTTTATACAATAAATATTTTTGAACAAGAAGCCAGTGAAATTAGCTTAAAATTTACAGACTTTTTATCACGAGAAAACATAATTAATGGACATGCAATAAAAAATGCTAAAAAAGTTATTGCTGGAAAGCAAAAACAGAAGGCATTGAAAGAAACATTACCAAAAGCCTGGAATAAGTTAGTGATTGAACAAGATGAGTTGCTTATTGAGCTAATTAGTGAAACTTCAGAAAAGATTTGTGGTTATGAGGCTAACGAAAATCAGGTAAAGGATTTTCTTTTAACTCACAAAAATCAATTAGTGTTATCGATTGATAAACCCCCTTCTTCATCTATAAAAAAACAACAACAGAAACCTCTCAATAAAAAAAAATCTCCAGATGTAGGTTTAAAAATACAGGGTAGCGAATTACAATTAAACATACACGCTCTTAAAGTAGAAAAACAAAATGCTAAAGCTTTAGTGGAGGGCTTTTCTAAAAATTCGTTGCTTTATTATTCTTCTATTTTTACTGCACATAAAAATGCTAAATCATTGCATAAGAATTTTAGAAGAATTCCAAAATTATTGACAGTTTTTAAAGGACAACCTAAAAAAGAATATCCTTTAAGTGAAATCGGAAAGGATTTACATGCTAAAGATTATGAGTTAAGAAAAAATTATGTTGCTGTTTTGGATAAAATCTTTCATATAAAAAATAATATTAAAATGTGGGAAGAATTGTGCAGCAACGGAATATTTGATATTTGGGAGCCAAAAGCTCCATATAATAGTCTTAATGGTAAAGACGACCCCATGATTCTCTTATTAAGAATTTTTGAAATTGATTATGATTTTACGATAAGAATTGTTCCTAAAAATAATTATATTGATACTATAAAATACTTCGATAATAACGGGATCCCTATACCTATAAGCAAAGTAAGAATAATTAGACCAATAATTTCCAATAACTCATTTGAAAGTATTATAGAAAAAATAAAGGAAGTAACATTCACATATTTGGAAGGGAAGGGCGAAGTTGAGATTTGTAATACTATTGAAATGGTTAAAAAACTGTTATAGTAGTTTCTTCCTGCTAGGCCCAGTGGAAGCGAAGCTGTTCTGAGACGCAACGACCCGTCTTAATATCTTCCATAGCAATAGTTTTCGAGCCTAGTTTGTTTTCACTCAAAAATATGAAAAGTCAATAAATATGGACTCTAAGAAATTTCAGAAGCAGAACACCATCTATACAAAGGTGGAATAGAAATTCCCAAGTTATTACGACCCCAATAAAAAAAGTTATGGTGATTTTAATTTGCTATCAATTGTGTTAAAACAGTTGTATTAAAACAATTGTATTAAAATATATCAAATTATTATTAAAGGAAGAAATTCATGAAAAATTTAATTTGTGTTGTATTAATTATTTGTTTAATGCTTTTATCAGGTTGTTTTTTAAAGGAAAAATCAGATGGTGGAATGATAACTGAGATTATGGATCAGAATTCCGTAGTTGCATATGATGAGCAACAATTGAAGGACATGGCTGACTATAAGCTTGGAAATGAAAAAGACATGATGAAAGGATTAATTTTGGGTTCTGGACTACTTAAACCAGTCAGCGTGTTATATAAGGCACCAGATCAGGAGTATTTTGCCGTTAGTTTAAAATCTGTGTTTGTTGATCAGGATACTGACATCTATTTTTTGTCCAACAGGGACGGGTCGACCCGTCCCAAAGTCCAAATTCTCGTATTAATAAATGTGACTGTGCAGGAAGTGCCGGGACAGCCCGTCTCTACTGGACAAACTCATTTTCTCGTTACTTTTTTGTACCACTTATCAACTGCTTTTCTAACTCTATCCATATCTGCGTGATCTACATGTATACCATAAGGCTCATTGTTAATTCCACCAGTTTCCTTCATCCATTTTGCTACCTGCTTCAGCTTGGAAGGACTCACATTCCCCAGGTATCGTTTTATGTAATCTATTTTTTCGGGATCAAATAAATCAAGTGATGTCAAATAGGTGGTCTTCACGTTAAATCCGAAAACGGGTTCCTGCATTTTATTTCCGACTTCTTCAGCTATATTCCATCCCCACGGATCATAATCAGTAAGGGCAGCTATTTTCACATTAGCTACATTATGTTTTTTCAGTGCATCAGCGAAATATTCCATGGTCAGATAACCAGGCTCTCCACGCGAAGCCATAGCACTGATCCCATATTCTTTGGCTATCTCCTGGCAAAACCGGAATAGCCCTTCCTTCTCAGTGTAGAAAATCAAACGAGGTCTTTTAGTCCCGATGATCTTGAAACTATCCATTGAGTCCTGAAAATCAAACTCACCCTTATAACGGAATATCCCCTTCAGGACAAAGTCACTGAAGCTTATTCCCATCTTATTAATCAGGTAAGATTCTCTCCCCTTTCCTCTACTTAAATCAAGCTGTGATAAGTCTAACAGCATTTCTATTTCATAAAATGACAGTGTTACCGGTGGACCTTCATCGGTTTCCATAAGATCGTGATTTTTGTAAAAAGGCCTGAGTTCCCGATACCAGAAAGATCTTAAATTCCCCTGTATCGGTTTTAGCTGTTTAGCTTTTATCATCAGAAATGATTGCCAGATAAAAGTTTTTATAAATTTGGAATCGTTAATAGTTGAGACTCCTGAACTTCCACCACCAGGAAAAAGTGTGCGGAGCTCTTCAGTGCTCATCTTGCGCATGTCACCGACTTCCAGACCCACATTCTTTTTTACCCACCATAATTGTTCAGGGGTTAATTCCTTCAATATTTGTTCTTGTATTTCCTGCCAATTCATTTTACCCTCTTAATCAATATTAAAATTTCAGTTTCATTCGGGTTAATCCGACTGTGCTGTTTCCTCAGGAGATATCTTCATGTCACAACGAATCATTGCTGATACTGTTTCAAAAGAACTGGGACTACCACTTCGGACTGGACGGAAATTCCTTCGCCGAGTCCTGGAACTAATGTGTGATGACATTGTATATACTGAAAGACTGGAGCTTCGTCATCTTGGAATCTTTCATGTTACCGACCGTCCACATCAAACCGTCAGTCATCCTGTTACCGGAGAATTAATTTATGTTCCCAAAAAGAAAGTTTTAAACTTCAGAACATCTAAAATTCTTCGTGAGTTTTTAAATCCAGAAGATTAGCCCTTGCAGGTGAGCTTTATTCCAAATGTGCCAGAATTTGCAATTGAGAACCATTTCTTATCAGCGACCTGATAGGTATATACCTGTGGTCTGACGTGTTCTTCTTTTACCTCAGGATCTTCACCTCCGGCACATGCTGCATCTTTTGCCAGTTCCGGGATCAATACCTTCGCTTTTTTCATGAGTTCCACACTATCTTCCATGATCTTTCGAACTGCCCCCTCACTAGACGTCTTGCGAGTTTCAGCAGTATTCACCCTTGTAAATGGACCTAGTTTTATAATCCAGTCATCTTTTCCTATAATCATTATTTACCTCCAGTTCTATGTTATTATATAACGGTATTGTACACTCGATAGAGGAGAATATCAATGATTGAAAAAAAGTATACTGTGTTTTACAATGCTTTCCTCAAAAGGCTATATATAAGATTATTCAAATCAATTGTTGAAAAAAGCTAATTAACGATATTAATAATAATTGATTTTAGTCTTTTTTCTCTTGGAATTTTTTTAAAAAACTACAACTGCTTTTAATAAAAAAAATTACTGTATATTTAATTGTGTTTTTAGATAGCCTTAGTAGTAGTATTTGTAAAGAAATTTGTAAAGAAGTTTGTAGAGGTTTTTTTACACACGCTCTACTCTTTATTTATAGGCTTTTTCGAAAAGGGCACTCACCTCGAATTACGGAGAACTCACCTCGAATTACGGAGAACTCACCTCGAATTACGGAGAACTCACCTCGAATTACGGAGAACTCACCTCGAATTACGGAGAACTCACCTCGAATTACGGAGAAATTTTCGAGTATAATTTATCTTGATATTTCCCTGACTCCTATTGTATTTTATATCTACTCACGAAATTACGGATAAAAGGGAATTTATAAAATTATGAAAAATTTAATAAAACAAGATCTCAATTTTCTGGAATATCCTTTATATGGCTTAAACGAAAGAGCTCTAAAACAAGATATTGAAATCACATTAGATGGGAAAAAATATGAACTTACAGTTGGTTATAAAACTCCTAATTCTACTGATATGTTATATTTGTACTACTTTATGAAGAAATCGCAGGAAGAAAATTTTAAGAAGAAAATTTTTATGGAACGGTCAAATATAATAAAGGAAGTCGCCCCAAGCGATACAGTATATTATTATAAGAGATTGAACGATACTTTAAAAATATGGCGTAATGTTGGTCTTTCCTTTCAGGGTTCTTTCTATGATGGAAAAAAATATCGCACTTTAGTTTTTGGTGTTCTCGATTATGGAGAAGTTGAGGAAGATGGCACTGTATGTATTGCCTTTAATGAAATATTTTTAAAGATATTTCGAGAAACAAATTTTTATAGATATATTGATTTCAATGAATTAAAAAAACTCAGAAAACCAGTTTCAAGAAGATTATATGAAATTTTTAAAAAAAGTAGCTTCCCTTTTAAAATTGAGATAAAAAAATTAGCTCAAAAGTTAACTCTAGACAGGAAATATCCATCTGATATAATTATTAAATTAAAACCAGCAGTAAATGAAATAAACAAAAATACTGACTTTGATATACTGTTTTCTTATAAAAAAAATGAAACAGGAAAAACAATTTGTATTTTTGAAAAAATGGTGGAAAACCAATTGCCTGCAACTGCTGAATCTGATAACGAATCAAGTGTTTCTCCAATAATATTAAAAGCAATTCCTAAAGAATATCAAGTCAATTCCGTTTTCAAAATTATTGAACCTTACTATGATAAACCAGATTATGTTATTTCAAACATTAAGTATACCAATGGGAAGTGTGATAAAAACTATCCAGCATATTTAAAACTGGCTCTTCAGGAAGATTATGCAAAAGTAAACCGGGAAGTGAAAGTAAAGAAAGATAAGATAGTCCAGGATAAAAAATATCATATCCAGGAAAAGGAAAATCAGGAAAAGTTATTGAAACAGAAAGCTTGGGATTACTTTAATTCACTTCCAGAAGGAGAGCAGTTTAAGTTCAGATCCGATGCTAAAGAAAAAATGAGTGTTGCTTTGAAGATTGTTAAGATCCCAGAAAGAAGAAATGATATTATCAATGCTCAGATCGAGATAGATTTGATTCAACATCTCGAAGGGACCGGAGAAAATACTCCAGGGAAATGGATAAAATCAGGTAAGTGAAAATTTTCATTATTAAAGGTTCAGCCGTTGATCAGGCTGAGAGTGTGAAAAAGGTTCCAAAAAATATCTGTTTTTAAGTTGAACAGAAATCATTCCCTATGTACAATTGAAATTTAAAGGTATTATTACTATTAACTAATTCCCGTTGAAAAGCCAGGTTCCCACGCAAACAATATCCGACCACAAAAAGAATTAATTTATGTTTTTTAATTAACCGCTCCGTCCTGATTCCAGTACAGCACATCATTTGCCGTCCCCTTCTTCCCCTCCCCCCTTTCAAAACCCCCCACACCCCATCTCAACACCCCTAATTAATTATCCACGATCATGGAAATCGGGAATACCGATTTGAGTGGAAATTAGAAAAGGAAGGAGGAGCTGAAGGGGGGATTAGGGGAAGATGCTAGGGGACTCCCATTTCCGTCATTCACCCTCACCTCTGACGGAAATCAACTAATGCACTGTCCGGGAAACAGGCCGGGGCTTGGTTATCTGTATCTATTTTGTTGGTTGCTTGACTCCGCACTGAAAATTCCAAAATCTTGTAACATCCGTGTTACAACCTTTTTCCATTTTCAGTGCTGGTTTGTGGTCTGGGTTTGCCGCTGGGGGTTTTCTCCTGGCTGATGTGATTCCACCCACCACCCAGGGGACGCTTGAAAACTGGCGTGAACGTTTTTATCTTTACCCATCACTTTTTTTATTTAAATGCTTTATTATTTTTTTTGCACAGATAAATTTGATTAACTCTTCTTCTTTTCCTGTATAACCTAACGATAAATATTTTTTGAAAGAAGTATTTGCTGCCACAAAGTTATTTGCATATATCGCCTGTATTGTTTTCCAAAGTGCTATCCTTGGGTCTTTATCATTCTCTTTATTAACAATTTCTATTATTCTCTTTAACATTTCAATATATTCTTTTTTTTCTTGTTTTTGTGAAAAACCATCTCCAGTGAGATATCTCGCAAGATAAGGTCCTGCTATAAAGGGTTTTTTATTTTTGTAGTACCATTCCCCCAATCTACGACAAATTATTACTTTATTTTTGTTTTCATTTTTCCAATCATTATCCCCCCTGCATATCAAAAATTGTTCTACAGCTTTTTTTTGTTTTTTTATACTCCAATAAGATTCTCCCAACATAAAACACTCCAAGTATTTCCTTTTTTTTATTGGGATCATTTCTAATATTTTTATTGCTTTGGCATATTGTTTTTTATAAAAATAAAGCAGTGCCAATTTTTTGTTACATTCTGGATAATTATTTTTATTTTCTATTTTAACCAATTTATTAAAAGCTTCTTCTTTTTTTCCTAACATTATTAAAATATATGAACTATGCGATATTGCTAAATCATCTATGTATATTCCTCCCTTTGCTTTTTGAACTGCTTCAAAATATTTCAGTGCCTTTTGGTACTGCTCTGTCTTTTCATATGCATATGCTAACGAATAATTTACTTTGATACTAAAGGCATCTTCTTTTTTATAAAAAGACAGTATCAATTTATAATTTTCAATCACATGTTTGATATCTTCACCATCAACCATATTCTCTCCCTTTTTTGATGTCCTTATTTTTTTATATTGTAAATATTTTTCTGATTGATTGTACAGTTCAACTGCATTATATTTTGTGGCCCCATATTTTGGATCATATAATTTAAATTCTTTGATTGCTTTTGTTTTAAATTCATTAATTCTATGTGCTCCGTAAAACAATACTTTCTGCGCCACGCTTCCTAAAAGTTTATATGTTTCTGGATTACCACTTAAGCCCAACATAATAAAAATCATCATTATTGTAAAACCAGTCACAAATATTTCTTTAAAATTTTTTATATAGCTTGGGGGCTTTGATTTCAAAATCTCTTCTTTACAATAAAACATAATGTACTCATTAGTAAAAAACTGATTCCAAATAAAATAATCTCTAATTTTTATACTTCTAAAGCTATCTTTTATTTCTATTTTTTCTTCTTCTATTTTTTCTTTTCCTAAAATTTCTCCATGAAATAAGTTTGCACATTTTATATATGTAAAAAAATACTCCTTTAATTCCTCTCTTTTTTCTACACTCATTATTCGTTTAAAGTAAGGAAAACGTTTTCCCAAAATGCAAAGGGTTGCTACATCTGAATATTTTTCCCATTCATTTGATTCATTTGCTAATATTTCATCACATGCTTTTCTAATATCTTGCTTTGGGAGTTTTTTTCCTTTATTTATTTTTAATAACCTATATATTGCTAGTACTGCTGCAACTAATGTCATTAAATTCTTAGAATACATTATCATTGTTTTCACTGTCATTTTTTCTAGAGTGAATATTTTTAAAATTGTTACAAATATTTTTGTGTCAAACATAGTATTCAACAAACAAAAATATACTAATATTGTTGCTGCATATGAGTAATTATTCATAATTTTTTTTGATGGGTTTCGTGCAATCGTTGATGTGAAAACAGTTAATAGTGACCACCAAATCCACTCAAAATTTATTTTTTGAAAAAAAATAAAATAAATTACTTCAAGACCTATCGTTATAAAGATTATCAATTTACTCTGTTTTGATAATGAACTGTCTTCAATTATTCCATTCCTATTTATATCAATTTTAAAATTGCAATAAATCAAAAGAACGAAAAAGCCAAGTTCTAAACTATTCCATATAAAATAGTTCATATCCTTTTTAAAATTAACTAAAAACCCTACAACTACAAAGACTCTCCACAATGCACTTGCCATTGTAAACACTGTTACTGATTTAACATAATACAATGCTTTTACTAAATATGAATCATATTTAAAAACATCTTCCAATAAATAATATGCAAACAAGTACATAAATATAAACATTATTCCCATTTTATTAATAAACACATGTACTGGTCTTAATCCAAAACAAGAAAGCACCACTATTGTTCCAAAAAACCATGCTATTGATAAAAAAAATATTATTGCTTTAAAAAGACTCGTTTCTTTTGAAATTTCCGCCAATTTGAAACTAAACGATAAAAAAAGAATTAGGTATATTATAGTCATGTTTATATACCAAATTGACTTTAAACTACCTTGATTAATATAACTAAAGAAAAAAATTATAGTTAATAATGAAAATGTAAATCCAAAAAAATAAAAATTGACTGAACTTTTAAATTCTTTTTTTAATAACGATACCGTTGTATAATACAATCTAGGTTGCATTGTTACACTTCCTCCATTATTTTTCAGATACACTTCAATATAACCATTCGTAATTTCTTGTCAATCACATATTTTTAAAGATTTTCCCTTTACAAATTCAGATTCAGATAAACCTCATCCATATCATCTTGTGTAATTCCAATATATCTCATCGTCACAGATGGTGCTGCATGATTGAATATCTTCTGCAAAATCGAAAGATCAATCCCCTTTTGATACGCATGATATCCGAAAGTTTTTCTCAGCGAATGCGTCCCGATCTTATCGCGGATCCCGACCGCGCGAGCTGCAGCATTGATCACTTTATAAGCTTGGTTTCTTTTTATCGCTTCTCCACCCTTTCTTGAAACAAAAAGTGGCGCAGTATAATTGATTCCTGTTGTATCTTCCAGATATTCCAGGATTGCTTTTTTTGCAGTATCACTTATTGGAAAGTTTTTTGATTTCCCGGTCTTTTTCTCTCTCAGGGATATCCTTGCCTTAACTTGTCCTCGTTCGTCCAACACATCGCCAACGGTTAATCTCAAAAGATCACTGATCCGAAGTCCGGAGTTTATTCCCAGGACAAAAAGACACCAATCCCTTGTCCTGCTCCCCTTCAGATACTTTTTCATTGCATTTATTTTCTTCCGGTCCCGGATCGGTTCTACGTGTTCCATTTGTAAATCCTTTCATTAAACATCATAATATTTCGCTTATTCGTTTAATAATTCTTGTTTTTTATTTACCCACTTTTCATCTTTAAAAACAAAGACTAAACCAATGGTTGTTAACGTTATTGCCAACATTTGTAATAATGCTGGTTCTAAATAGTGTCCCATGTATACTTTTTTTAAATCTCTTAAATTAGGGGGCGAAAAAATTAAACCGTATCTATATTCAATTACCCCCCCCGCCTGATTAAATTTGTATGGGACCCATAAAAAAGTTAGTATAATTAAAACAATTGCAATACCAATAACTATTTTCTGTTTTTTATTCATTTCGCTCTCCTATTATAGACCTTCACAACTATAATACCACATATTAAGTATCATTTAAAGCTGGGCATCCAGTTTTGAATGTACTCTATTATTCTTATATTCTTTTCTTACTCTGGGTTTTCGTGATTTTGGTGAAAGATACAAAAGACGTATTTTGTATCCTAAATTATTTGTTATTGGTAACCCTTGAGTCGATAGGCTACAAAATACACGGAAACATGGTATCGAAAAAACTACTTCCGGAAAATAAAAGAAATAATGAAAAGTCTCTATTTTAGAGATCTCATTTCTAGGATCGTTGTTTTTTGTCCAGTTGCTATTACATACCCCTATTTGAATTGAATATAGATGAGAAATTACCATTAAATATTACTTGAAAAATTGAAATCGGTATTCTCTGAAAAACCATAACACCAAATGGCTCCCAATCCTACCTTGCCTCTCAGGACAGCTTCGCTTCCACTGGGCCAATTGTTTTATCTGATCTTGTAACCCTGTTTGTAACTTTTTTTGTAATTTCAACTGTAAAGTTGCATCTGTTTCAACAACATCATCAAAAGTATTTATATTTGATCCTTTTTGGCTTGCAACTTCATTACAGCTAATACTTGATTTTTCCTTTTTCCCAATAACACTTTCAAGAAAAGTTACAGCTTCAGGTTTCAAGTAAGTTGTTTTTTTCTTTTTAAAGACTAAGCCTTGTAACTCTTTTTTATGGTTACGAAGTTTCTTGTGTATTGTGACATGAGAAACACCTAATAATTCTTTTACCTGACTTACTTTGTAACACTCCATTGTAATTACACCACCTATTACGCCCTTTTTTTGTCTTATCGGCGTTTTTCTTATTTTTTTCAAATATTTTTTATAACAACAACTTAGTGGATTTTACGTTGTTGTTTAAAGATTTAAAGATTTAAGAGTTTGTCCTTGTGAAAATCCTTTCTTTATAACGGTTATAAGAATAATAGCAGTACAAATCCAGTACTATATCGGTACAAATCCAGTACTATATCGGTACAAATCCAGTACTATATCGGTACAAATCCAGTACCTTATCGGTACAACGATTTGTATTTTTGTACCGATTATTATATAATTATTTTTATGGATGATAATAAAGAATTTACGATAAGAAAATCTAGTGCTTTAATTCAAACAAATGCTACAGGAATAACATTAACTCAGCGTCGTCTCATTAATGCTTTTTTATATATTGCACAAAAAGAAGGGGAAAAGAAAAAATATACTTATCCGACTTCCAGTTTAAAAGAAGTCTGCGGAATTAGTATGAAAGGGAACAATGAATTAAAAGAAAACCTTCGCAAACTGGCAGGAATTGTTATTGAATTCAATTATCTTGGTAAGGATCAAAAAAGTGTGTGGGAAATTACGTCTTTAATATCATATGCAAAAATTGATGATAGAAGCCATTTTACAGAATTCTCTTTTTCTGAATGTATAAGAGAAAAAATAATGTATCCTAATATGTATGCACCTTTAAATATTGTTTTAATCGCAAGTTTAAAAAGCACTTATTCAATTGTTCTTTATGAAATATTAAAAGATTATTCTCAATCCCCTGCTTTCCCTGGATTAACCATTACGCAATTGCGATCTTTGCTTGGTGTTGGTGAAAAAAAATATAAAGAATTTCAAAATTTCAAAAAAAGAGTTCTTATGCCAGCGGTAGCAGAAATAAATGAAAAGACAGATATTTTTTGTGAATATGATTTGGTAAAATCTGGTCGTCAGTACACTTCCATCATATTCAAAGTGAAAGCAAATGAAAGTTTTAAAAAGACCAGGAATGAAATTAAAAGCAAAAATTTACATTTGTTTCTTGATAATAATTCTATTCATGAACAAGTTATAAATGCTTTACCTGAGGAATACAGAATAAATACTGTTTATAATCTGATAGAGCCGTATTTTGATGATCTGGAATTTCTGGTATCAAATATAAAATATGCCAACATAAACTGTGATAAGAACTATTCAGCATATTTAAAACTGGCTTTAAAGAATGATTATGCAAAAGTGAATAGGGAAGTGAAAGAAAAGAAAGATAAGATAGTTCAGGATAAGAAAACCCATATCCAAGAAAAGAAGAATCAGGAAAAGGTATTAAAACAAAAAGTCTGGAATCATTTTAATTCACTTCCAGAAGGGGAGCAGTTTAAGTTCAGATCCGATGCAGAAGAAAAAATGAGTGCTGCTTTAAAATTTATTAAGATCCCTGAAGGAAGAAAGGATATTATCAATGCTCAGATCGAGAAGGATATGTTTGCGGAATTGAAGCAGGAGCGGAAGGTATGAAGTTTATATTATTAAAACAGTACTTGGGGAATAATATTCTTTTAAAAAATATAGGAGGAGAATATGAGATATAAAGTTAATCTTAGAAAAACTGATGAAGGCTGTAGTATTTGGTGTCCCGGCTTACCGGGTTGTTGGTCTCAAGGAAAAACAGAGGAAGATGCATTAGAGAATATTAAAGATGCCATACAGTTATATTTGGAAACTGCTGAAGAATCAAGAAAAGATGGCTATAACGAATCCCGTTATGTAGAAGTTGTATAAGCTATGCCTAAACTTTCCGGTATAAATCATAAACGTGCTGTTAATGCATTCAAAAAAGTTGGCTTTTGGATTGCACGACAAGGCAAACATATTGTGATGACCAATGGTGAACGTATCATTACTATTCCAAGGGGGAATCCAGTTCATTCATACACAATGGCCGGAATCGTAAAAGATGCAGGACTTAGTATTAATAAATTCAAGAAACTTCTGTAATAAAGATCGTAATAGGCCCAGTGGAAGCGAAGCTGTCCTGAGAGGCAAGGTAGGTTTGTCAGAACTCTGATATCATGGAATTTCAGAACATACCGATTTTTATTTTCAAGCAGTACTTCCGAAGCGAATTTCTATCACTGGATGAAAAAACATGGCATTATGAAAAAGACTTCCAGAAAAGTGTAATTAATGAAAAGTCCCTATTTTAGAGAGCTGATTTTTAAGATCGACGTTTTTTGCCCCGTTGCTATTACGACCCCTAATGGTATAATTTACTAAGGATAGAATCGGAATTAAATATATTACAAAAAGGAGAGTGTATCAAATGAAATCAATCATTTTCATGTTTATTATTTTTGTTTTTCTGAATGTTTTACTTTTCTCGCAATCAAATATAGGTGAAATTTTTTCAAACGCTTCTCAGGGAGCTGCCCGCAGAGAAATGGAACAGAAAAGACTGGATATGGGGTCGTAATAGCAACTGGACAAAAAACAACGTTAAGAATTAAAGTTTGATTTTCGACGTAGTGAACGAAGCTTTTTTCTATTAAGTTCTTTATCAACATTGAAGGTATACTTGCCATATTTATTT
>Ga0208901_1000299_pt1 | contig 29028 bp, 29 predicted proteins | sample AntAceMetag02UKF_FD_184764 | JGI IMG/M metagenome (GOLD analysis project Ga0208901, IMG submission 184764) | Saline lake microbial communities from Ace Lake, Antarctica - Antarctic Ace Lake Metagenome 02UKF (SPAdes) (version 2) | ecosystem: Environmental > Aquatic > Non-marine Saline and...
TGGTCTCCGGTGAGAAGGAACCAACCCAGGAAAAGGTCGTTGCCATTCTCAATGAGTCCGGGGTCGACATGCTGATCAACTACCTTCCGGTGGGTTCTGAAAAGGCTACCAAGTTCTATGCTGAATGTGCACTGGCAGCTAAAGTCGGTTTTATCAACAGCATACCGGTGTTCATCGCCAGTAATCCTGATTGGGCCGGGCGCTTTGAAGAAAAGAATGTCCCGATTATCGGTGATGACATCAAATCACAGTTTGGTGCCACCATAACTCACCGGGTATTGACGAATCTGTTTAAAAAACGGGGTGTAAAGCTGGAGCGAACCTATCAGCTAAACACTGGCGGGAATACCGACTTTTTAAACATGCTCGACCGCAACCGGCTGGTATCAAAGAAAATTTCAAAAACCGAGTCTGTCCAGTCCCAGATGTTTGAAGACCGGATGGCCAGTGAGAACATCCACATAGGTCCCAGTGACTGGGTCCCCTGGCAGAAGGATAATAAGATCTGCTTTCTCCGCATGGAAGGGAAGCTGTTCGGCGATTCCCCGGTAAACCTTGAAATGCGCCTTTCAGTAGAGGATTCTCCGAATTCGAGTGGCGTGGTCATAGATGCAATCAGATGTTGCAGACTCGCCATAGACCGTGGCAAAGGAGGGGTGCTTTATTCACCATCTTCCTATTTCATGAAACATCCTCCCCGGCAGTTCACCGATGATCAGGCCTATAGGTTGACCGAGGAATTTATCGTGGGAACCCGTGACGATTAGCAAGGAATAATGAACGACAACTTTCAGAGCCCGTGCGAAGGGTTTGCCGTTGAAGTGGCAGAGGGCCTGATTTTTGTGGTAAAAGGTCTTATCCATCCCCATGGTCGGCTCATTGCCTATCTGAGGTACCTGCCGGACCAGACCGGAGATCGGAACCGGGATGGTGTAGCCTACCGCCGGGTATATCGATTCGAGGAACAGCAGCGAATTCTAAAAAGGGATTTCCCCCATTACCTCGGCGAAGACCCCTGCCTCGGTATCCCGGTGCAGTGGGTGGAAACTCGCAGGATCAGACGGGTATACGATCCCCGGAAAAGGCTGGAGGAAATCTGCAGGTGCGGCCCCCGGGATGGGATTGAACGAAAGGTTGCAGCTTTTGCCGAACTGCTGCGAAACTCGGCCGAAATCGACTTGTCGAGTCTAGGCATTTCCGGCTCTGTACTTCTTAACCTTCATCTTCAAAAATCGGACCTTGATTTCACTGTTTACGGCGAGGAACAGGCATTGGCCGTTCATGGGGCCCTTGACCGTTTGTTGGACAAAGGAGCAGAAGATTCTGTCCGACGCTTGAACAGAAAAGAAATGTCGGTACTTCATGATGCCCACCGCCCAGACACCCCGCTATCCTTTGAAGATTTTGCCGGCCTTCAAGACAGGAAAGTAAACGAAGGCTTTTTCCAAGGCAGTCCGTATTTTATCAGATTTGTCAAGCATCCGTCACAATTTGCCCAAAGGTACAATGATCCCCGTTATGAACCGCTTGGCAACGTCACCATACGGGCTAAAATCGTCGATGACAGGGATGCGATTTTTACGCCGTGTACCTACCAAATCGATGACGTAGAATTTATCCGTGGAAAACCTGTGGCCGATTTGCGTGAAATAGCCTCATTCAGGGGTCGATTCACCGACCAGGTCCGAACCGGGGAGATGGCATCGGCCAGAGGGCATCTTGAAAGCGTAATCCCTTACGTTGGTCCTGCATACCATCGCCTTACTGTGGGAGGTACGGTTGGTGATTATCTGATGAGAGAAAATATGGGGGTCTTTCAGGGGCGTGAAACTTGAGATTCATGTCAAAAGAGGTCTTACCAGGAGAGAAGATGGATGATAAATACCAATAGCTTATCAATATCGCAGACCACGACCAATAAGCCCGGAGACCGGGACTTCTTCCAAACAATAGACGGGATGTTTTTTTGCGTAACCGGCTATTTGCACCCTCCTGACCGGTATACCGCATATCTTAAGTATTCCCCTGATTCAGAAGGCAAATGGAAACGCGGTAAAATTGCTTACAGGCGAGAGCTGCCCTATTATCACGTGCGCAATGTATCGAAGACCCTCGATTTTCTGGAAGCACAATATCCGGATTACGTTACATACTGCCCAGTGAGGGACATTCGGTTTTCATTGATACCCAGGGATTGCGTAGATCGTTATTACAATCCCCGCCTGTGCCTGACCCGGATACTGGCCGACCCCCGTGATCCACTCGAAAAGGAGGTCCGCGACCTTGTCGGGGAAATAGCCGCATGTTCGGGGGTTCGACCTGATGATTTCGGTATTACCGGCTCTATACTGACCGGGTTGCATAATCAGAACTGGTCCGATATCGATCTTCTTGTTTATGGAAGGAAAAGCGCTGGTGCGGTACGTAGAGTCCTTGCTTCCGGAGGTTCCGACCGGATTGAAAAGGCAGACGCTGAAAAGCGTAAACAATGGTGTCAAAGGGTTTCAGAACGGTTTCCTCTAACCTTTGAAGAGGCGTGGGGCTTTTCAGCGCGCCGCTGGAACTACGGATTTTTCAAGAACCGCTATTTTTCCATCCACCCTGTACGAACTGATGCAGAAATCACCGAAGAATATGGGGATCACAAATATCGGAGCATCGGCATTTCAAGGATTAGGGCCGTTGTGCATGGCGCAGGCGATTCCATGTTCCTTCCCGCAACCTACGACGTTCGACAGGTCCAGGTCCTGGAAGGATCTCCCGATGGGGCACGGGTTCGGGAAATTGTCTCTTACGAAGGGCTTTTTTGCGATGCGGTTGATGCAGGCCGGCAAATAGAAGCGGCAGGAAAAATCGAAACCGTGGATGGCAGACCCCGTCGGATGGTAATCGGCGCCGCAGGCAAAAACGGCGCGGGATTTATCAAACAGGTATAGTAGTGGAGAATGTTTAAGGCTCAAATTGATACGGGAAGCGAAGATGGAAAAACTCAGACAACTCGGGATGAAAAAAGAGTGGATCTATGAGGTCGTTGTTTCAACCCTTTGCCAAGGTCTCCCTCACGCCGCACCCATCGGCGTATGGACGGAAAATTTTAAGACCCTGAAATCGGAGATTTATAAGGGTTCAAAAACATTGGGGAATATTCTGGAACACCTCGATTATTCAGTAAATTTACCATCGGATCCTATCGGAATTTACAACGCCCTCTTTGCCAGGCACCGACTTGTATATGAAAAGTCTAAAAAGATAGGGGCGCCTGTCCTGAGCGGGGCCTCGGCAAACCTGGAGCTCAAGCTCAAGTTCATAAAAGAAAAGGATAACACCTTTCTTGTGGAGGGTGAAATTATTTCTATCAGGACCAGGGACAAAATCAATCTGATCAATCGTGCCGAAGGGCTGGTCTTGGAAAACCTTGTACTATCGACAAAACCGCCTCATCTTGCGGGAAAAGGGACCCGGAACCTCATAAGGGAAAACTACAGGGTTATCAGGAAGGTGGCACCAGGTTCGGATTACGAAAAGGCGGCCGAGTCGTTGATAAGAACCTTGAAGTTATAAATAATTCGGGAGGTTGTCTTATCTAATGTCCGTCCACGAATGAGAAAATTTGTTCGAGTTCAAGGAAGGGGATAATTGTAACCGCAGGAATACATTTTAGTATTTCGAGGATTACAATTTGAGACTGAGGCCGAAATCGGGCAAATTGGCCATTTGTGGATGGGCACTATCTAATCGATGATAAGTTTTCCAGCACCCCCTTTATTTCACCAGGGGTTTTTAGGGTATGTATCCCGTTCATTCGCCGAAGCCTGTTGCTATTTTCCACATCCACATCCCGCATTGTCAGGGCTATTTTTTTCCCATTGGGAAGTATCGTTGTGGTGGTTCCTCCCTTTTGGTCCACCGGCAGGATAAAAATAGGGATCTGAGTCTTATTTGCTTGAGCCACAGCGTTCGTGATCAAAGTATCTGCGATGCCGGTGACGATTTTAGCTACTGAGTTTGCAGTTGCCGGAGCAACCAGAAGACAGTCATATTTGCCGACTTGCAGCGGTCCGGCAATAAAGGGTGTATTCGCATCCTTTTCAACATACACCTTGTCCGATATACCGTTTAGTTTGTGGGTGAGCTTGTACCATTTGAGAACTTGGACGGCAGCTTTTGACAAAGAAACGGTGACCTTCAGTTCCATAGTCCGGACCAATTCATCCATGGCACCGACGGTTTCCTGAATGAGATCTCCGGCACCTGTTATGCCCCATAGAACAGTGAAAGACATTTTTTTCCTTTCAGAAACAGTTGTCAATTCCATTCATCGTGTATCAGAATAGAACTTGCTCAAAAAAACATGGATCATCAGCAAACTGATTCGATATTTAAAAGAGTTGAAACGCAATTAAACTACAAAACTTTCTATAGGTTAGTCAACCCTATTATGGGTTACCCTGCCAATCCGGTCGTTGAACCGGCGGTTTGTAGCGGGGTATTTTCTTTCCTGAAAATATCTTCTTCCCGTTGCGCAAAAAACTTGACAGATCTTTTTCTGTAAGTTAGTTTCGGAATTGAGAGAGTTAGAAGTATTTAGGATTTCATCCTTACACCAGACCATGTAGTCCATAAAAAATACTGTGGGTACGATATCTGGTGGGTGTGCTTTTGGGGCTCTTATGACTGGAAGGTTTTTCGTCATAAGTTTTTCTATCGAGTTAAAACGAAGTGAGGCTACCCCGCGGAAGGGACCGCGAGGCTGTGATGTATCCGCCTAAACACAGCCAAGCTGCCAGTAGGCATGCAGCTTGGCTTTTTTTTATGGACAGCAGGGCCGAGCTGCCGAATCGATTTTCAGCTCGGCCTTTTTTTGTTGCCACATAAATAAGCACCAATATAGCGCTTTTAAAAATAGGATTATTGAATCGTTTTCAAGACGTAAACTCCATGGAAATTCGAATTACAACAACAGGGCGTCTGCATCTTGGTTTCATGGATTTGAGCGGCAGCCTGGGCAGATTGTATGGCAGTATCGGGGTTTCACTTTCGACCCCTCAAACTACCATCTCAGTAAAAACTCAGGAACATCTGTCCATCCAACATAGAGACAAAAATAAAAGGCGGAAAATCCGAAGCCTTGTTGAAGCCTTTTCAAGGCATTTTCAGATAGAGCCGAACGTGGCGATCAGGGTACACCAGAGCATTCCGGAACATAAGGGGCTCGGTTCCGGAACACAACTGGCTATGGCCCTGGCTACCGCCTTGACAAAAGCCTACGGCATAAAAACCGGCATTCACGACCTCTCGGTAATCATGGGTAGAGGGATGAGGTCCAGCATCGGCATTTGGAGCTTTGAACAGGGTGGCTTTATTATTGACTCCGGGAAAACAAGGCAGGAAAACGGTGTTCTCGCGGCAAGCCCGCCTAAAGCGGTTTTTCGATACGATTTCCCTGAGGGATGGCGCTTCGTTGTTGTTATTCCTGAACAAAAGGAGGGCCTCTCCGGTGAGCAGGAGAAGGATGCCATGGGACTTGTCAATCCCCCGGAAAAATTGTCCGAAGAAATATGTAGGTTGGTATTGATGAAATTGTTGCCCGCTTTGATTGAGAAAGAGATAGGTGAATTCGGTCACGCTTTATCAGAAATCGATCAAAAAACAGGTATGTTTTTTGTGCCGGTACAGGGTGGAATTTACAGCGAAAAATCTTCATACAAAATAATCGAGCATTTGCTCGCATCCGGTGCTTACGGTGCGGGACAAAGCTCCTGGGGGCCGGCCGTATATGGGCTGACCTCCAAAGAGGAATCGGATTCAATAGCGGAACGTATGAGAATTTTTTTGGAAAAACAAGAAATCAAAGGGCGTGTCATCGTTGCCTCCGGCAGCAACAAGGGAGCTGAAGTGGAAGTACTGGATGCTGAACCAGCCAATTTTGGGCAAGACGTCCTGGAAAAAGCGTTTCGTCATCCTCAAAAACTAGGTTTAGCATAGTGTGAGCCGGGGGCCGGAATTGCATCGCTAATGGGTCGGTCGGCGGGATAAGCGTCAACAAAAAGACACAAAGGAAGCAAAATGAACCTTGAGAATTTAAAAGGCCTTCTGGAACAAGTTCAAAAAGGGAGCATGGATCTTGAAACCGCATTGGGCCGGTTAAAAAAACTACCCTATGATGATATCGAATTCGCGAAAATCGACAATCATCGCTCCATAAGAACCGGCATTCAAGAAGTCATTTACTGCCATGGCAAGACAGTCGAGCATATTGTCGCCATTGCCAGGAAAATGTCGGACAACCATTTCAATATATTGGGCACCCGTGTCAACCAGGAAGTCTTTGACGAAATTAGAAAAGAAATCAAGGATTGCTGTTATCACAAAGAAGCGAGAATCGTTGTATTCAACCCACGTACAGTTGAAAAGGTAGGCAAAATTGCCGTAGTGTGCGCCGGTACCGCAGATATTCCCGTGGCTGAGGAGGCCTGTGTAACCGCAGAAACTCTCGGCAACAATGTGACAAGAATCTACGATGTAGGCGTAGCAGGAATCCACAGACTCTTAGATTCGTGTGATGATATTTTTAACGCCAACGTTGCTGTTGTCGTCGCCGGCATGGAAGGCGCTCTCGCAAGCGTTGTGGGAGGCCTGGTTTCCTGTCCGGTAATCGGAGTACCCACCAGCATTGGATACGGGGCTAGTTTCGGAGGGGTTTCCGCGCTGCTCAGCATGCTCAACAGTTGTGCCTCGGGCGTGTCGGTTGTTAATATAGACAACGGTTTTGGAGCCGGATATCAGGCCTGTCTGATAAATAGAATTGCCGTTGGCAAGCATGCCGGGTGATGTGAAAGAAGCCTTACAAGGGGACCAACTATGAGGGTTGCTTATTTTGATTGTTTTTCGGGAGCGAGCGGAGACATGATTATCGGCTCGCTCCTTGATGCGGGTTTGGACCTTGAAAAACTTAAACAAGAGGTGTCAAAGCTCAACCTCACACATTACGACCTGAGAATCGAACAGGTGATGAAAGGGGCCATTGGTGGAAGCAAGGCCATTATCTCGGTTGATCAAGAATATCATCATCAGCATCATCGAAAGTTAAGTGATATAAAGAAAATTATTGCAAACAGCGAGGTTGAGGAATCGGTCAAACAACAAAGCATCGCCATCTTCATCCGACTGGCCGAGGCCGAGGCAAAAGTCCACAGGATCGATATTGAAAAGGTCCACTTTCACGAGGTGGGCGCCATGGACACAATCATAGATGTGGTTGGCACGGTGGCCGGACTTCGATTGCTGGGTGTTGAAATGATTTACTGCTCACCATTTAACGTAGGAAACGGGACGGTTGAGTGTGCCCATGGCATATTGCCGGTGCCGGCCCCGGCAACGGCCCAACTCATCAAAGGCAAACCCGTATACTCCGCAGGTGAGGAGGGGGAGCTGCTGACCCCTACCGGAGCGGCCATTTTAACGGCCCTTTCCAAAGGTTTTGGACCAATGCCGCCCATGATGCTCGAAAAAGTGGGATACGGAGCAGGAACCCTTGAAAGGGCTATCCCTAACCTGTTGCGGGTATTGATCGGCGAGGCCCTTGAGGGTGAAGCAAAAGGGGCCTGTGGACAAGACAAAAACGATTAAGGGCGAGTTCTGAACATAAATATGGACCAACAAACTGCCTGTGAATGAATTCGATCCTTGTCATTGATATTGTTGCGACACCAAATAAGGAGGGTTTTTGCTGCATTTAGCAATATGAAACGGCAAAGCAGAGAGTGCGTAAATCAGGATGAGGGGGGTGAAATCGACATTACAGCGGATTGGGCATTTGCAAGGCCATACACCGTATGGTCGTGGTCTTTGTATTTAACAATGGGCTTTTGAAAAAGCCCGCCATAACAAAGGAGGTTGTCGAAATGGAAAAAGAATTACTTGCAACAATGATGGCTGTGACTTCGAATGTGGAATATACTACGGCTGACAAAATTGAGGCCTTAACCAAGGGGCACGGGATGCTGAATCTGGCTGTCTTGGCCGCTGAAAATGCAATGACGATTGAGATGCTACGCGGCCGGCGCACCAGCATTGTAGATGAAAACATGGTGGACCTGGAGCTTGACTATGTGATGGATTGTGGAATAGCGGCAGCCAAGGAAGCTGGGGCAGCCCCTGCAAACGCGGCACTTATTGTGGCGGTTCTGCTGAATATCGCGGGTACCGGGTCAAGGGCCGGTGTCCCGGCCGGCAACCGGAAGCTCGGGGCAATGGCCCGGATGAAGGCCGGGGCCGAAAGGGCCGGTGTGCAGGCGATTCCCACCACCAAGACCACATTCAAGATTTCCGGATTTCCCGCAGTCCGGGCACTTTATGAAGCCATGGAAAAAGGGGATGTGGTACGTGTTGACGGCGCGGACGTTCCGGCATTTGTAGCGGGTGGTGCTGTTTACGGGCATAGTGTATTGGGCGAAGACATGGTTTACGCCGATATGTGCCTTAAAGGGACCAAGGTTGCCGTTGAAGCGATGTTCAAGGCCTACCGGGGCGCCGGGATTCTGCCATCTCCGATTATGTGTGCCATGCTCGGTACCGCGGCGGTCCTGGAGGTCATCAATCCGGACGGCATGATCGGCGAAGAGTACGGCGAATTTTTTGTCCAGGGTACCGGCTACCTGGCAGGCAAGGGCGGCATGGAGGCCGCCGGTCTTCCGGAGAAACTACATCTGCGCGGAACGGGAAAAGAATTCGATACCGCCGCCCTTATCGGCGACATGGGTATGATTCTCAAGGATGTGGGAGCGCCCACTGTGGTCGGGATGATGACATTCAATGAAATATTGGCCACATTTGCAGAAGGCCCCATGATCGGGGCCGGTTTTGGTGCGGGGCCGGTCAATGCGCCTCTGGGGCACCTTTGCGCCGATGGTGTAATTGCAATGAATCTGTTACTTGAAAACGGTGGAGATATTGAGGCTGCGGCCGATGTCATCAAAGAGGTCAAGGCCACCCAGTGGATAGACGGGGAATTCTCTGCTTTTGCAAGTAACACCATTGCCCGCAAAGGCGATCAGATCCGCAGGGGGCCGGTATCTGAGGCCGTTATAAAGGGCACCGAGGGGGTTCGAATCAACGCCATTTATCAGAGGGCCCAGCGTACCTATGATGGTCTCAACGCAGGCAAGGACCTGAAAGAAATTTGCCTCGCCCTTGATATGGAGCGTCAGGAAAAGGTTGAAAAAAACGCCTCCCAGCTCCTTAGCGGCTTTTTCGGCAAGGATATTACCATAGCGTTCAGCAAGCTTGCAGGCGGCGCCCGACGTAGCCATAAATTTGCCAAGAAGTACTGGGGTTTTGATGCGGACATCGACGTAGTAGTCACGGTTGACGGCGAAAAATTCGTAATTGAAGGTCTTGCTCACAAGGTGGTTCCGGATGCAGTCATCAACAAGAAGTCCGAGCTGTCTCTTCCCATTACCGTTGCCTCGGCAGTTGTTCAGGAACTCATGTATGTAGGCGCCTGCGCCATTAATGTGGTTGTGCCTGCTGCTACTGCTGCAGCCATGGGCAAGCTCTCAGCCAAAGATGCCGCCAAGAATGCTGAAAAGGGAGCCGCTTTGACACGCGCCATTCCCGGGGCAAAAGACAAGGCATTTGAGGCTGCAGTGCTGGCCGAAAGGCTGATGAGGGATATGTAAGGCACTTGAAAGGTGTGATATATTCCAAGTTGCCTGATTTTAAAAAACCCGACAGGGGCGAAAACCTGCGTCGCCCCTGTCACTTTACTTGTTATGAGATAAAACCATGCTGTTAATGGTGAGCGTTGATGATGTCTCCGGTGAGACCATTTCCCATGTCATAGAAGAGGTTATGGTGGCGGGCGCCGCCAACGTACACGTTGTGCCTGCCATCACCAAAAAGGGACGACCGGAGTATCTGTTCTATGTGGATGCACCCGAGGAATTGGTCGAAAAGATCGCGACATTTTTCGCCAGGGAGCTGGGAACCATAGGGATGCGGATCCTGGAGGCGCGCCACATTCCGTTCAAGTACCGGTTTAAAAAGGTGCTTATAGCCTGTGATGCCGGATTCGATGTTCAACCGACAACCGTCCGTGTAAAGGAAGTCCTGAATGGTGAAGATAAGGTGGTTTCGGTAAAAGCCGATTACGAGGACCTGAAAGCGGCTCTTTTACACCTGAAACGAACCGGCCTTTTCGACGATGTTTCTTTTACTGCCCTGAAGGGCCTTGCTGAACAGACGGTATTGGGCCGTAGCGACAGATCCTTTGGAAAGATAGATGCCAAATATACAGGAGATTTTGAAAAATGAAAAAAATACTGATTCAATTGGACAGCGACAAATTCGCCAGCGTTTTTGACGCGGTAACGGCATATGATGCCGGGGTCGACCGCATTCTTCAATTTGGTGGGGTTACCAAGGCAGATGTGCAGGACCTGGTTTACGGGGCCATGTTTACCCGTGGCGGAAAAGACTTAAAAAATTCCGCTGTTTTTATCGGAGGATCAGATGTTTCCGCGGGCGAAGCCATGTTCAAGGCGACGAAAAAATCTTTTTTCGGCCCGGTCAGCGTATCGGTTATGCTCGATTCAAACGGTTGCAACACCACTGCTGCTGCTGCTGTGGCCAAGATCCTTTCGGTGGGTGACGTCTCAGGTAAAAAGATAGCCGTTTTGTCCGGAACGGGTCCCGTAGGGCTTCGGGCGGCAGCCATGCTTGCCCAGGAAGGTGCTTTGGTCACGCTTACGTCCAGGGAGCTGGAAAGGGCGGTAGCCGCCTGTGAGTCCATCAAAGAGCGATTTGGCGTAACCGTATCACCTGCTGCTGCGGCAGACGCAGATGAGAATGCGGATGTTCTCGAAGGCGCCTATGGGGCAATGTGTGCCGGAGCTGCCGGAATTACGTTGATTCCCGAGGCGGTATGGACCGAACATTCCACCCTGAAGGTACTTGCCGATGTGAATGCGGTGCCACCCACGGGAATAGAGGGAATAAAACCAAAATGGGATGGTAAGGAAAAGCATGGAAAGTTTATTTTCGGAGCGATCGGCATTGGCGGCTTGAAAATGAAAATCCACAGGGCCAGTGTTGCCAAGCTTTTTGAGCAAAATGACGCAGTGCTGGAAGCAGAGGAGATTTTTGCAACCGCGAAGAAGGAGATCGGAAAGTAAAGAAATACTGCTGACCGGTTTAAGCACCCGGGCGTTAGCCGAGTCTGCAGCAGCGAGCACACACGGTTTCGTGACCCTCGATTTTTTCGGAGACCGGGACCAGCGGAATCTATCGGAAGGATACTCTCTGTTGCGGGATTTTAGCATGCCTTTCAGCCCGGAAGGTCTTCTGGAAGCAAGCAGGGGTCTCGAATTTGATGCTTTAGTCTATACCTCAAACCTGGAAAATCACCCCGAAGTTGTTGAAGCCTTGGCCAAAGGGCGGGTTCTGTTGGGGAACAGCCCGGAATCGATACGTCAGGTGAGGGACTGGCAGGTATTGCGAGGGTTCTGCAGAGAAAGTTTAATTTCATTTCCTCCCACACTGCTGCCCGGGGAGGAGAAAGAAGCCGATTTGTCAATAAGGTGGCTTCTCAAGCCGGCCTGCAGTGGCGGGGGGCATCTCATTGAACAATGGGACGGCAGGCCCCTGAAAAAAAACCAGGTTCTTCAGGCATACGTGACGGGGACGCCGGCATCGGTCTTATTTGCTGCTGATGGACAAAAAAGTGTCGTGTTGGGGTTAACCGAGCAACTGATCGGGGAAAATGGTTTCGGGGTTAGTGGCCAAAGGTGGTGCGGCAACATTCTCCCCTTTGCTCCCCAAAAGAGTGCGTCTATTTTTGCAGGGCTAGAGAGAGCGGTGTCTCTTTTTACACGCCGGTTTGATCTGTGCGGGGTCAACGGTATCGACATTATTGTGGATGATGACCCCGATGGCACTCCTGCATGGTATTTTCTAGAGGTCAACCCGCGTTACACTGGTGCAATGGAGTTGGTGGAACATGCATACGGTTTGAACATTTTCCGTATACATATGGAGGCGATGGCCGGCAAATTGCCCGGTTTTTCTCTTTTAAATCGGATTTCAGGTTCGTACTACGGAAAAGGGATTGTCTTTGCCAAGCAAGACATAACGGTCCCGGAAACCGGGGCCTGGTTAGAAAAAAGAAGGCGGGACATCCCTTTTCCCGGTGACGTGATCGGTGCAGGACACCCTGTTTGCACGGTTTTTTCCCAGGGAGTTGACAGGAAAAGCTGTTTGAGCAATCTCTTGGCAAACGCTTCTGCCGTCCGCCGGGAAACAGGTGACAAAACGGAGGATTAGAGCCTTGAGAAAAAAATTTGTATTAATCACCGGCCGTACCATCAAACAGGCTATCGGTATGCACAAGGGAAAAGAGAGTGAAGCATATATCCGGGCGGTGACACGGGTGGACATGAGCGATTACGATATGAACCAGCTGGGCATCAATGAGGGAGAGGACATCCTTTTATATACCCTCGAAGATTCCATAGAAGTCCCTGTTTTTAAAGGAAACCTCCCTGAAAGTATGCTTTTCATGCCCATGGGACCCGTTGCCAACCGTCTGGTTGGAGTCGACACTTCAGGCAAAGGGATGCCGTCTTACAAGGGATTCCTGGTGGAGGTGGAAAGGCCGTGAGCACCCTTATAGAGAATGCTGTTTGCACCTTTTGCGGCTGTCTATGCGACGATATTACAGTAGAGGTTGACAACAACAGAATCGTCAAAACAAAGCGGGCATGTGCCAATGGGCGCGGTCTCTTCATGGAATATGATGCCACTCCCCGGAAGCCGCTTATTTACGGGAAGGAAGTCTCTTGGGAAGAGGCCATAGCCGAATGTGCCGGTATCCTTGAAAACGCTGACAACCCCCTGATATATGGCTTGAGCTCCACATCGACCGAGGCCCAGAAAAAGGCGGTGGAATTGGCCGACCGGCTCGGGGCGGTCATCGATACAACATCTTCGGTTTGCCATGGGCCCACGGCTCTTGCCATGCAAACCGTGGGCGAGGCAACGTGTACCCTGGGCGAAGTCTCTCACCGTGCGGATTTGTTGGTATTTTGGGGGTGCAATCCGGCGGTCTCGCATATGCGTCATTTCTCTCGTTATTCTCTGATGCCCAAGGGCAAGCTTGTTCCCAATGGCCGCAAGGACCGGCGCATGTATGTCGTGGATGTACGACCCACGGCAAGTTCAAAAGTCGCGGACCATTTTATCCAAATCAAGCCGGGTTCGGACTATGAGGTGTTGACGGTTCTCAGAGCACTGGCCCAGGGGAAAAAGGTCGATGTTGATCAAGTGGGCGGTGTGGCGATCGAACAATTGCAGCAATTGGTAGACCACATGAAGGGCTGCCGTTTTGGCGCGGCATTCATGGGGATGGGCCTGACGATGACCCGGGGCCGGGATATTAATGTCAGAGAACTTTTTTCTCTCGTGTCGGAGCTGAACCAGTTCACCCGCTTTTCGGTAGTTCCCATGCGCGGGCATTCTAACGTTGCCGGGGCTGATCAGGTGATGACATGGCAAACCGGTTATCCATTTGCCGTGAGTTTCGCAAGAGGCTACCCACAATACGGCCCGGGCGAATTTACCGCAGTAGATCTGTTGGCCCGTGGCGAAGTCGATGCTGCGCTTATTGTTGCATCGGATCCTGCGGCTCATTTTCCAAGGGGTGCTGCCGCGTACTTAGAACAGATTCCCACCATTGTCATCGATCCGGAAAAAAATATGACCGCAAAGGCAGCCCGGGTTTTTCTGCCCACCGCCTGTTGCGGCATTGATGCACCCGGAACCTACTACCGGATGGACAACATTTCAATCCATGCACGTCCGGTGGTGACGTCCGGACGTCCCGGGGATGAGGATGTTCTGACGGGCATTATGGAGGCGATGAAGCTATGTTAGGCATCATCAATGGGAAGGTATATGACCCGAGAAACAATGTCGATGGTGTAATAAAAGAGATCTGGATCAGAGACGGAAAGGTTGTCTCGGCAGGAGACGTGGATCAAAGCAAGGCAGAAGTGATTGATGCTGCAGGTCTGATCATCATGCCGGGCGGTGTGGATATCCATAGCCATATCGCAGGAGGGAAGGTGAACGCCGGCCGGAAGCTGCGCCCCGATGATTCACGGGGCCATGAACGGAAAAGGATGCCACTTCCCCGATCCCGGAGGGCTACCCGGTCGGGGACCGGATTTTCGGTCCCATCAACATTTAAGACGGCGTATAGTTATGTGGAAATGGGCTATACCACCGTAATGGAAGGGGCTTCACCACCACTGATGGCCCGCCACACCCATGAGGAATTCGAAGATATTCCTGTTCTGGATAAAGGGGGATATATCCTTATGGGGAACAACCATTTAATAATGGATTACATTCGAAAAGACGAAAGAGAGAAGGCCCGTGATTACGTCGCCTGGTTGCTCAATGCCACCAAAGGGTACGGCATTAAAATCGTAAACCCTGGTGGTGTGGAGAATTTCAAGTATAACAAAAATGTAACGGCGCTCGATGACAAGGTCATTGGTTTTGACGTTAGTCCACGTCAGATCATAGAGACCCTGAGCTGGATCAATGAGGAGTTGGGATTGCCGCATGTCCCCCATATCCATGGATTGAACCTTGGTCTGAATGGAAATGCTTTCACCACGGCTGAAACACTTACCGGGATGGCGGGGAGACAAGCCCATTTTACCCACCTGCAGTTTATGAGCTATGGCGGGGAAATGGGCCGACCGGTTCGGTCAGCGGCAGCCGAAATCGCAGAGATTGTCAACGAAAATCCTAACATTACCGTCGATGTGGGGCAGATAATATTCTGCGATACCACCACCATGACCGCCGATGGTCCGGTTCAGCACCGGCTCCATGAATTAACCGGCAACAAGTGGTTCAATGACGATGTTGAGGCTGAAACCGGTGGGGGCGTCACCCCGTGCATTTACAAGAAATCAAATCCCTTCAACGCTGTTCAGTGGCTGATTGGATTGGAACTTTTCCTATTGATCGATGATCCCTGGCAGGTATTTTTGACGACGGACCACCCCAACGGGGGACCCTTCACCTACTATCCCCAGATAATCAAACTGCTGACGGACCGTGATTTCAGGGGCGAGGTATTTTCAGGTATCAACAAGATTGCGCAAAAAGGCGCGCTGCTGCCTGAGCTGGACCGGGAGTACTCCCTTTACGAAATCGCCATTATCACCCGGGCAGGAACCGCGCAGCGGCTCGGTCTTGATAACAAAGGGCATCTCGGAGCGGGTGCGGACGGCGATGTGACCATTTACGCAGATCTGGACGACAGGGAAAAGATGTTTTCCCGTCCGGCTTATGTATTCAAGGACGGCGTTCTTGTGGCCAAAGACGGGAGGGTTGTCTGTGAACGGCCTGGCAATACCCTGTATGTCTCTCCTGATTTTAACCCTGACATTGAAAAGGAAATCCGCGAACATATCGAAAACAATTACACAATTTCCTTTGACCACTACCCGGTTGGCCGAGATGAATTGTCGCACGGAAAGCAAATCCCATGCAAGGTGTCTTAAAGATGAACAAATTACACCAGGTCTTTTTGGGCTTCGGCGCAAACCTGGGCAATCGACAGTCCAATATCCTTCAGGCGCTGCAGTATGTGCAGACCCGCACATCCATTAAAAAGCTTTCCTCTTTTTACGAAACCGAGCCAGTAGGATACGCGGATCAGCCCAAATTCCTCAATATTGCCTGTAAGCTGGAGACGGAGCTCCAACCAGTTGATTTGCTCCATTTTTTGAAATGGATTGAGAAGCGGATGGGAAGGCAAACAACATTTCGTAATGCGCCGCGGCCAATTGACATCGACATCCTTTTATACGATGACCTGATCCTTGAAAACCCGGATTTACAACTTCCCCATCCTCGCCTCCCTGAACGGGCCTTCGTTTTGGTTCCATTGGCGGAGATTGCACCCGAGTTGGTGCACCCCGGTTTACATATAACGGTGATGGAGATGCTAAATAAGGTAGATTCATCGGGAATCGAACGGGTGGATCGGAGCCTTAAGCTGCCAAATGAGCACGACATTCAGCAATCCAAGCCAACCGTACATGTCAGCTTGAGCCGGGCGGGAGTCACCAATCTGCGGAGAATCATCCAGATAGCCGATGGTGGGCGGGGCGTTTTGTTCTATGCCGAACTGGATCTTTTCGCTGACCTGAATCCCGAACAGTCCGGGGTCCACATGTCCCGATTCAACGATGTATTGGAGACCCTCGTGGAGAAAATCTCTCTGGAACCCTCACGTGACATTGAATCGCTTGCAGAACGACTGGCCCAGCAAGTGGCGCGAACCCAGGGTGCTATTTACTCTGAAGTACACATTCGGGCTCAATCTCCGATTATGAAAGTTGCTCCGATTACAGGAAAACCGTCGGAAGAGCTGTACACTCTGATCGGCATCGCCGCCAGCACCCAGGAGCACACCAATCGTCTGGTGGGGGTCGAAACGGAAGGGATGACGGTTTGCCCTTGCGCCCAGGACATGGTCCGGAGCTACTCTAAAGACCTGTTGATGGAAGAGGGGTTTTCAAAAGGCGATTCCGAGCGTATTGTTAACATTATACCCATGGCTTCTCATAACCAGCGGGGCAGAGGCACATTGCTGATCGGATCCGAGCAACCGATTCGCGCCGAAAATCTGGTCCACATCGTGGAGGCATCGATGAGCTCTGAGACATACGAGCTTCTCAAGCGGCCGGATGAGTTTTTCATCGTCAACAAGGCTCATCGCAATCCCCGGTTCGTGGAAGACGTGGTGCGTGAGATCTTACGCAACGTAATAGAGGTATATCCGGATCTGCCCGATGAGGCCTTTATACTGGTCAAGCAGGAGAATTTTGAAGGCATACACCAGCACAACGCTTTTGCCGAGCGATTTGGTACCCTTGCCGAGATACGCCGGGAGGTTGTGAAGGGAGAGCATGTCGTCCAACACACGACCCTGGAAGAATGGCTTAAAGGATAGTTACACGTACAAGCAGGAAGCACCCCCTACGAAGTTGAAAGATGTGAAGGATAGCTGAAAATGCATGATTATCTCTTCGTGACCGGTAAGCTGGCTGCTGACGCTCTGATACTCACTATTGAAAGAATGGAACCCGACTTTGAATATGAGATAGCAGCCCTCAATATTTCTGTCGCCGCCCTGATGGACACGCGATGGATTGCCCGCAACATAGCCGATGCGCACGGGTGCCGGCAGGTGATGATCCCCGGTTATTGTCCGGGTGACCTGTCTATTATTGAGGACCGGATAGGGGCCTCCGTTGTCCGTGGTCCCAAAGACTTGAAGAATTTACCCGTTTTCTTCGGTCGTGAACGCATCCTGGAGGGTTACGGTGAGTATCAGGTGAAGATTTTGGCTGAAATTGTGGAGGCTTATCGGATGCCCTTCGATGAAATCCTGGCCATGGCCTATTACTACCAAGAAAATGGGGCCGACATCATTGACTTGGGTTGCCCTCCCCAAGGCGGGTTTCCCGGTGTGGAACCGGTCGTGGCCGGACTCAAAGAGCGTGGTTTCACCGTCAGCCTGGATACCTTCGATCCTGAGACCATCCTGCGCGCCGATGGTTCCGGCATGGATCTCCTGCTGAGTATCAATTCACAAAACTTGGACCTGTCCCCTAAACTGCATTGCAAAGTGGTGGTCATTCCGGACTTCGGGGAAGGCTTGACGTCGCTGGAGCGAAACGCAGCCCAGCTGGATGAGTGGGGTGTGTCCTATGTCATGGATCCTATATTGGATCCTATCAGTTTTGGTTTTACGGAGAGTCTCCATCGTTTTTATGAAACCCGGCGGCGCCACCCCAATGCCGAGATGCTTATGGGTCTGGGCAACCTTACCGAACTCACCGACGCGGACAGCATTGGCATTAACGCCGTGATGGCCGGGGTCGTCACCGAGCTCGGCATTAACTACGTGCTGAGCACAGAAGTCATCAGCTGGGCGCGGGGGGCTGTGAAAGAACTAGACCTCGCTCGTAAGCTGATGTATTACGCCCACAAAAATAGGTTGTTGCCCAAGGACGTCGATGATGGTTTGCTTACAGTGAAAGACCCTCCCCACGAGTCTTACGGCGAGGCGGAGCTTCGCCATATGCATCAATTGGTAAGCGATAAAAATTTTCGCATTTTCACTGACGACACATGGATTTACGTATTCAATCGCGACATATTCATTCGAAGCACCGACCCGCAGGAAATTTTTGCCCAACTTGATGTGACGGAACCGGCTCATGCCTTTTATTTGGGCAAGGAGCTTGAACGAGCCGCCCTGAGTGTACAATTGGGCAAAAAATACACCCAAGAAGAGCCGTTGCGCTGGGGCTACCTCAGCGACAGAAAGATGTCAACCTAATGGAGCAATATGATTCGCGCTATCGGCATTGATCCGGGCACGTTGAGCTTTGATGTATGTGGCCTGGAAGGAGATCACCTCTTTCTGGATAGGACGATTTCCTCCGCGGAACTCGCTACGAAACCGGAGGTATTGATGGACATACTGCACCTGGCTGCGCCGGTGGATATGATTGTCGGCCCCTCCGGATACGGGTTGCCCTGGGTTAGGGCACAAGACATCACGAGCGAACAAATGAAGCTCATGGTTCTCAGCGAGGAACGCGACCGCGGGCAAGATGCCATTGTGGGCGGAATGCATGGAATCCTTAAGATGCTCAAGGAAAGTGGTTTGCCGGTCTGCTTTGCGCCAGCCGTGATACATCTCTCCACGGTGCCGGTGCATCGAAAGGTCAACCGGATCGATATGGGCACGGCGGACAAGCTATGCGCCGTGGCGCTGGGGATATGGGATCAATCCCATCACCTGGAAATTGATTACCGTGAAACCTCATTTATTTATGTGGAACTGGGCGGGGCCTTCACGGCGGTGATAGCAGTCGAGAACGGGAAAGTGGTGGATGGTCTGGGCGGCACTGCGGGCTGTATGGGTTATCTCTCTTCGGGCGCCATGGATGGAGAGTTGGCTTATCTCCTGGGGAGCTTTCACAAGGAAATCCTATGTTCAGGCGGTGTGGCTTACATTGCGGGGAAGCCGGAGGCGCCACCTGAAGAACTCATGGCTTTGGCTCAATCCGATGCCCGGTGTCGCCTCGCATGGGAGGCCTTTTTGGAAGGCATCGTAAAATACGTAGCGGCTGAAATGTCCATCGTTCCATCCTCCCGGGAAATTTTGCTTTCCGGCCGCCTTTGCCGTATCGGGGAATTCACCCATAAGGTGATCCGCCGTCTCTCTTCTTTTGCTCCGGTCCGCAAAGTAAAAGGCTTTGCCCGGGTCGCCAAAGAGGCCGCTCAAGGAGCTGCCCTCATTGCCGAAGGAGTAGCCGGTGGCTCGCACAAAAAATTGGTAGAAGTTATGGGACTTTGTGAAACGAGCGGCACCGTCCTGGATCATCTTTACGTCAAGGATGCTGAGGCCCTGAGACAAAAGCGCTTTGATTCATGATCCAAGGGGAGGATTTTTTAGGGCTTAGGAGTATAATTACAGCATATGCAAATCAATACTGTTGAAATCGAAGACACCTTTGCCGAGGCTTTCAAGATGTGGGGAAGTCGTCTGATCATTACGGCTGTATCCGAAAAATGGGCAATAACCACGGCTCGGGCTGCCACCGGGTTCGGAACATCGATCATCGGCTGCGGGTGCGAGGCCGGAATCGGCAGGACGCTGCCGGCCGATGAGACGCCTGATGGAAGGCCGGGCGTGGAGGTGCTGTTTTTCACCACGTCGAAAAAAGCCGTAGAGCCTCTCCTTTTAGCCCGCGTGGGCCAGTGCATAATGACGTCCCCAACTTCGGCCTGTTTTAACGGTCTTGTTTCGGAAAGAGAGGTGAAGGTCGGCGGCAAGCTCCGATATTTTGGAGACGGATTTCAAAGCAGCAAGCTTGTGGACGGCCGACGATTATGGCGTATCCCTGTAATGGATGGGGAGTTTGTGATCGAAGAGAATTTCGGCATGCAAAAGAGTGTCGGAGGGGGCAATTTTCTGGTTTTGGCTGAGAACCAGCAGGCAGCACTCGAAGCATGCGAAAATGCGGTTTCCGCTATGCAGGAGGTGCCCGGAATCATCATGCCTTTTCCAGGAGGCATCGTTCGAAGCGGGAGTAAAACAAGCTCCAAATACAAGGGTATGACCGTTTCAACCAATACTGCCTATTGCCCCACAATCCGCAGGCAGGTCAAATCGGCCCTGCCGGAAGGTGTTAATTCCGTAATGGAGATCGTTATTGACGGGCTCAGCGAAAAAGCCATCAGTGAAGCGATGCGTATGGGGATTGAGGCCGCATGCATTCCTGGTGTTGTGAGTATCTCGGCCGGTAATTACGGCGGCACACTTGGGCCGTATCATTTTCATTTGACCCGGATCATGGCGTAAAATGAATCAGGGCAGGAGGTGGGACCCTTGAACGGCGAATCGAATACTGAAAAGGCAGAAGCGTTTGCTGACCATACAAACGGGGTGACCTTGCGTGTGAAGGAAGCGACATCCCTTCCGGTTGAGGCTGATAGCATCAGCCCGGATCTCTTTGTTGATCGGACAAATTCAGAGATCAAAAACCTGCCCCTTTTCTGCGGACGACGCAAAGTGAATGTGGGGGATCTGTTTATAGTCGAAGGCGAGACAGCCGATAAGATTATCATCAAAGGGGACGTTAAGAATTACAAGAAAATAGGTCAAAATATGACCCGGGGCCGGATTACCGTGGCAGGCGATGTGGGTATGCATCTGGGTGCTTACATGCAGGGGGGTGAAATCATCGTTCATGGCGACGTTCATGATTGGGCAGGCGCCCATATGCAGGGGGGGATCATCCGGATTAAGGGGAACGGAGGGCATTTTGCAGGCGCAGGTTACCCCGGTGAAAAACGGGGCGCAAACCGTGGGGCCATACTGATCGAAGGAAACGCCGGCAATGAAACAGGCACAAGGATGCGACGCGGACTCATCGTTGTCACGGGCGATACCGGAGAATTCACAGGAGCAAACTTGATTGCCGGATCCATATTTGTTTTCGGTCGCTTGGGAGAAAGGGCGGGCGCCGGCAACAAGCGCGGTTCTATCGTGGCCATGGGTGACACGGCGCCGCTGCTCCCCACCTACCATTACCAGTGCCGGTTTCAGTCCGTGTGCCTGCGTGTGTATCTGCGTTGTATCCGTAGTTGGGGACTTCCTGTTTCAGATGATCAGATGGATGGTTCCTTCCGCCGCTTTTCAGGCGACATTACAGCTTTGGGGAAAGGGGAGATTCTGATTCATGATTAGCGTAAATAAAAGGGCCTATGAGATTGTACGTTGTATGATAGATGATGCCGAGGCATTGTCTGTAAGCTGTGAAAGGCTTCAAAACGGCGCCACGGTTATAGATGCCGGTGTAATGGCCCCCGGCAGCCTGGAAGCAGGTAGGCTATTTTCCGAGATTTGTCTCGGTGGACTCGGAAAGGTCGGTTTTTGCCGCCTTGATTTCGACGGCATTTCCTTGCCGGGCGTCACTGTTGCGGTCAACCATCCCACCATTTCATGCATGGGATCACAATATGCCGGATGGGCGCTTAAGGTAAAGGGAGAGAATAAATCAGATACCTATTTCGCCATGGGTTCCGGGCCGGCCAGGGCATTGTATGGCAAAGAGCCTATTTACCAGGACATTGGCTACCGGGACCAAGCAGATATCGCCATTTTGGCACTAGAGAGTCGAAAGCTGCCCGATGAGCGGGTCGCTCAGAGGTTGGCTTCAAAATGCGATGTTGATGCAGATCATGTCTATCTGCTGGTCGCTCCCACTGCGAGCCTGGTGGGATCCGTCCAAGTGGCCGCGCGGGTGGTGGAAACCGGTCTGCATAAAATGCACGAGGTGGGGTTTGACATCAACCGTGTGGTCTCCGGTTTTGGGACCTGCCCGCTGGCTTTTATTGCCAAAAAGGATCTGAAAGCAATTGGCCGTACCAACGATACGGTGCTTTATGCCGGTCAGGCCTGGTATACGGTGAAAGGGGATGATCACAGTATTGAGACGGTCATAGACAAACTGCCTTCCTCCGCATCCAAAGATCACGGCACGCCGTTTTACGAACTGTTTAAGCGTTATGACGGTGACTTCTACAAAATCGATCCCCTTCTTTTTAGCCCGGCCGAAATCAGCATAAACAACATGAACAGCGGCCACACTTTTCATGCCGGTCAGATCGATCCGGCCCTGATCAGGGAAATCCTTTTGAAATGAGGGGGAACAAGACGGTTTGCGAGAGGGTGGGGTGTTGACCCGATGAGAATTGGTATTTTAGGGCAACGCGGCGGATGGCATGAGAAGTCTCTGCAAGCGGCATTGAGCCGACGCGGTATAGTTGCACCCAGCCTTCCCATTACCAGGTTGACCGCTCGCCAGGGAGCTACACCGCGGATCAGCATCGGACAAGAGGTGCTGAACAATTATGATGCCCTTTTTATCAGGGCTATTCCCGGCGGCTCGCTGGAAGAGATTATATTTCGAGTGGATACCCTGCACTGCCTGGAAAACAGAGGGGTTCTAATTGTGAATTCCCCGGGCGTCATCGAACGAACAGTCGATAAATACTATACTCTGTCTCTTTTAGAAGATGCCGGCATCCAGGTGCCCCGGACAATTGTAACCGAGCATTTCGATGAAGCCATGAACGGGTTCCTTGAGCTTGGCCAGGATATTGTGGTAAAACCGCTTTTCGGTTCCGAAGGACGGGGTATGGTTCGTGTCTGCGACAAAGAGACGGCTTACCGGGCATTCAGGGCACTTGAGCTTGGCCGTTATGTATACTGTGTGCAGGAGTTTATTCCCCACGGCTGTGAGGACATCCGCACATTTGTCGTTGGCGACAGGGTGGTGGGCGCAATGGTCCGTAAATCGGAAACCTGGAAAACAAACATGGCGCAAGGGGCTAAGGGCTCTCCTATGGATCCTGATGATACCCTCTGCGAGATGAGCCTCAGGGCTGCAAAGACTCTCGGGACAGCCTATGCGGGGATCGACATTCTTCCCGTTGAGGGGGGTGGGTACAAACTGATAGAGGTCAACGGTATCCCCGCATGGCGAGGCCTGTATGCGGCTACGGGGATTAACCCCGCCGACCATATGGTGGATTTTGTGTTGAACAGAGTTTGATGAAACCATTATCGCCTGATAAAATTGCTTGGGCGTGCCGGGCAGCGTGTCTCCTGGAAGTGAGTGCGGAGAAGCCGGGGAACGTGACTAAAAATCGTTCCTTTAACGACGTCTCTTTTGAAAGTTTTGTTGTTAGTGCAGAGGCGATCGGCCTTGTATTCATGGATGCGCATCATGCATCTGTCGGCCAAACCATTCTAAGGGCCGTACGGAAAACCAGGGCTTTAACCGGAACGAATACAAACCTGGGGATCGTTCTCCTTCTCGCCCCTCTTGCAAAAGCTGCCGGGACGGGCCACCCTGAAGGGCTGAGGGCGGGAGTTAGTCAGGTGATGACATTGTTGAGCGTGGATGACGCTGTAAAGGCTTATGAGGGTATCCGTCTGGCCCGGCCTGCCGGATTGGGAAAGACCGAGCGCTACGATGTATTTGATGAGGAAATAAATATATCCCTGCTCGAATCGATGATGTTAGCCAGGGACCGGGACAGTGTAGCAAGAGAGTATTCAACCGATTTTGAGACAACCTTTGGGACCGGGTATCCTGTCTTAAAACAGCTTTGGAATCAGGGGCATGCCCTTTTCGAGTCGATAGTGCAACTCTATCTCACCCTCCTTGCCCATATGCCGGACACTCTGATCGCACGAAAAAATGGGCAGGTTGTGGCTGAAAAGGTTTCTCGCAGGGCAGAAAAAATTTTAGATGCAGGGGGGGTATTTTCAAAATATGGACAGCGGGAAATAATTGAACTCGACAATAGTCTGAGGGATGAGCGTCATAGACTTAACCCGGGTACCACGGCAGATCTTGTTGCTGCTGCACTTTTTGTATTCCTGACCGATTTTGTGGTCGAAGAGCCTCTAACTGATAACTCCCCGCATTTAGCCGGGAAAACAAGACTTATTGAGACGTTAAACCATCTCGGTATTCAATCCCATGTCCTTGATTTGCCTCGCGGTAATCCATCCCCTGTGAAGGGACGTAGCGACCAGAGCACCATTGATATCAAGTGATATGAGTCTGCCTATGTCTGCAGGGGTGCGGATCCCCCCGCCGGCAAAAAAAGTGAGCTGCGGAAATCGGCGGCGTGCGGTCTCAAGCAGATCCCAATCCGGACCGGAGCCGGTACCGACATGATCTAAGGTCAGTAGAATAAAGTTCAACCACCCCTGCCCGGAAACGATTTCAAGAGCATCAAGGGGAGACAACCCTTTCAGAAAAGGGGCCTTTGATATTACGCGTCCGTTGACGATATCGATACTGAACACCATCCGACCGTAATCGATTGCTTTTGCTATGGCATCGAGAATTGCGGGGTCGGGCAAAGATTCCGTACAGATGATTATTTTACCGGCGCCGTAATTGAGTATCCTCTGTGCCGAGGCAACATCAGTGATTCCCGCGTCTACCCATAGCTCGGCCGAAAGCCCGCCGGCAAGCTCAGCGATATGATCGCGGTGATCCCCCCCCGTGCATTGCAGGGCGTCAAGGTCAGCGATATAAAATTCCCGGCAACCGGTTTCAGCCTGAAGCGCACGTGCCACGGGCAGAGGCGCTGCGCTTGAAGTCAAACAGCTTTCTACCGGACGGTACTGACTGCGTTCACCGCGTATGCCGTGAACCACCAGCCCGTTCATTAAATCGAGTACAGGGATTAAACGCATAGATTTGTTACCTCCGATAATATTCATCCATGAGTTCTTTACAGGTGGCGGTTGTCAAGACGCCGGGATTCCGCCGGATTTGGCTGCTGAAGGCTTGGCAATGCTTCGGGGTATACTTGCCGACTTCAGATCCTGGGGCCAATTCACCACCCTGATCACGGTAGATGAACGGATTCCCGAGGTCCCGCTTCCAGCCGATCAAGTAATTCGTATCAGGCACAATCAACACCAAGATATGGTAGCAGGCCTCATTGCGGAAAGCAATGCTGCATTGATAATCGCTCCGGAAAACGACGGAATTCTCTTTTCCCTGTCTGTTCTCGTTGAAAAGACCGGTGTGTTGCTGCTCGGGTCCGATTCAGACGGCGTGATGGTTGCCGGTGACAAATGGGAATGCTACAGGTATTTTATCGAGGCTGAAGTTCCAATACCACAAACATGGCGGGTGAATTCCAACCGGGCGGCTAAGATTGCAGAAAAAGCCGGTTTCCCGTTAGTGGTCAAACCAATCGATGGGGCAGGCTGTGATGGGGTGGGCTTGGCCACAGATCTTCCCTCTCTTGACCATGCCATATCTGCAGATGTTTTCAAGGAAAAGGACTTTTTACTGCAACGGTATCTTGAGGGGCGTCATTACAGTGTTTCAATGCTTGTGTCGGGCAAGGCGTCAGTTCCCCTCAGCCTGAACGAACAATTCCTGCGGATCGGCCCGCAGTTCACCTACCACGGGGGTTGCATAGTCCCCGGGCATAGTGAATTCCGCCGGGCAATAGCTGCTGCCAAACGCGCCATTTCTCTGATTCACGGGCTAAAAGGTTATGTGGGTGTTGATATGGTTTTGTCAGAGGGAAAATGGTATGTTATTGAGATCAATCCCCGGATCACCACGTCCTACGTTGGGCTGCGCAGTGTCATCAATATCAATCTTGCCAAGGCCCTCTGGCAGGCGTGTACGAAAAACAAACTTCCGCGAAATGTTCGATTAACAGAAAGAAAATCATTTTCTAAGGAGGATTTCATTGGTATCTGAAACGCTCACTTTTCTTGGCTGGGATATCGGTGGAGTTTATGTCAAGGCAGTTCGTATCGACTGGCAAACGGGGAAGCTTATTGATACGCGGACGGCCATCCAACCATTGGAAATGTGGCACGAATGCTCAAACCTGTCCGCAATTCTTAGGGATGTCGGGGTCGGCCTCGGCCTCGACGGGGTACAGGCAATGGCAGTGACCATGACGGCTGAGCTTTCCGATGCTTTTCGCAGCAAACGGGAAGGGGTACTCTTTATTCTTGACGCTGTTGGCGCGGCCTTTCCCGGAATCCCAGTTTATCTGCTTAATATCGATGGTGATATTGTTAAACAAAATGAAAGTCTTAACCCTCTTGATTATGCGGCAACCAACTGGTTGGCCAGTGCGCAATACTTGGCTACCCGCCATTCCGATTTTATCCTGATGGATGTGGGAAGCACGACGACCGATATTATTCCCGTCAGAAAAGGTTGTGTCGTCTCCAGAGGGCGTACGGATATTGAACGTCTGGCAAGCGGAGAGCTTGTTTATACGGGTCTCCTAAGATCAAACCCGGATACGGTTACCAGTCAAGTCCCAATTCAGGGACAGATGTGCCGTGTTGCTGCGGAATTCTTCAGCAATATGGGGGATGTTTACCTAATTTTAGGCCATGTGGCACAAGCGGAATATTCCTGCCCGACCCCGGACGGGCGCGCCAAAACTGCAGCTGCTGCTGCAGAGCGTCTGGCACGCTTTGTCTGTGCCGACGCCGAAACGCTTGACGCCGAACAAATTTTTAAACTCGCTCGATATTTGTTTGAGAAGCAGCTTGAAAAGATGACGGAGGCCCTTTTGCAGGTCCTTTCCGCCCAGGATGACGGGTATGGTCTGCCCGTGATAGCGGCAGGTGCAGGCTCTTTTTTAGCCGCGGAAGCCGGCCGGCGTTTAGGACTTTCGGTTATAGACCTGGAAAAAGAATATGGGAAAAAGAGTGCGGCAGCTTTTTCATCCTTGGCGATCGGTTGTTTGGTTGCGATCAGGTTTACCAGGGCGGATTAATGATTGAGAGCGTATTTAAAGTTGGCGGAAAACTGATTCAGGGTAACGGGCTGAAAAAACTGTGCCTTCATTTGGAAAAAATAGGACGTAGGCACCGTATTTTGTTGGTACCGGGCGGCGGCCCTTTTGCCGATACGGTCCGCAAACAGGACGCAAGTTATGGTCTTTCCGACGGAACAGCTCACTGGATGGCTATCCTGGCCATGGATCAGTATGGCCACCTTTTGGCCGATTTGATTCCGCGGAGCAAATTGGTTCGGACCATTGTTGAAGCAAAAAAGGTTGCCGGATCCGGTCGTGTTCCCGTGCTTCTACCTTTCGAGATCATGTATTACAAGGATCCCCTGCCTCGAAGTTGGTCGGTTACATCAGACTCCATCTCCGCATGGGTGGCGAAAATCGCTCAGGCACCCATGCTGGTTCTATTAAAAGATGTTGACGGTCTTTACCGTGTCAATTCCGGCAAAGAAAGGGGGAACAAGATGCTGGAAAATATCAGGCTCGACCAGTTAAGCTCAAGCAAGGGGGTTGATCCTTATTTTGCCAAGATTATGAAGACCATCCCCTTGAAGCTTTGGGTCATCAACGGCCAAGAGCCGGAACGTGCAGGCGAACTGATGTCTAAGGGGCGGACCCGGGGGACGTGCCTGCTCCGATAAGTCTTTTGAGCGTCCGGACTTTGTCAGCATCAATCACCCCCTTGATCCGGCTGCCTCGGCATGCCGCGGTTCTAACGCCTATAATATCAGCGTTGAGCCCTAAGATGGTATCAATATCAGTTGGCATTAGAGACCCTGCCAAAGCACAGATCAGTTTATTATCTCTGCATTCAGATACGAAATTCTTAAGCTGACTTTCCGAAAGATTCGTCAGCAATGTTCCTTCTCCCTTTTCCGCCGTATCGAGAAGACAACCGTCTACGCCTGCCCTAATGGCCACCTTCGGCAGATCGAGGGGAGGTAGCGCGCTGAATTTGTGCGCATCAGCATAGGCCGTGGCGATAATACGGACTCTGGGATTATAATTCCGTACGGCGCGGCAGACCTCTCTGAGCAGATAGACGGCATCATTTTCATGCTGCACCCCGAACAGACCCGCCTTGACGTATTGCACTCCGCAGGAAGCTGCTCCCAAGGCTGCTAACGAGATCATTCCGGGCAGGTTTGGTACATCCCCGATCGCTGCACTTACGGGGGTACTCTGAGGAGTGGCCTTCCGTACATTCCGGATGACATGTGGGAAATTGGCACCGAGAGCACCCTCCTTAGGATTTTTAACATCTATAATGTCAGCCCCGCCTTCAACCGCCGCGGCTGTTTCAATTTCGTCCGCTACACTGACCAACAGCTTCATTTTATGTCTCCAAAATCTATTAATGTCAATAGCTTAGCCAAGTTTAGAACGTTCATTCTCATCCCGTATCAACTTCCGATAAAGATGGTAAAAAAACAGACTTATGAGCTCTCTGCCCCTGATTCCCCCCTCCAGGTTCTGCTCGGGCGTGAAATTTTCCAGATTGGACTGCAAAAAACCCGTGTGGGACATTACCATAATTTCACGAAAAAGATCTACGTAACGTTTTACATTTTTGATATTAAACCCGTCCCTGGGTCCAAAACCGGCCCGATCCAAATCCACCTGCAGTTTACCAATAATCGCATCATCCTGTGAATAGATCTTATCCTCATTTTATTGACTTAAGCATGTAATGTATATTAATGCTCTACGCTAAGGTTTGATGCGGATTTTCAGGTTTTCAGGAATGAACGATGACGGCATGAATAATGATTGAGAAACAGATTCAGGACAAGAGGAGTGCAAGACCATGAGGAAAGAATATAAGACCATCAGGGTAACCATTGAAGACGGTGTGGCCGTCCTGACCATTGACAGCCCTCCGGTAAACCAGATGTCGGCACAGATGGGACAGGATTTTGGGGAAGCCATCACCGAAGCCTTTGGAGATGATGCGGTCAAAGCCATCATTTTGACGGGCACGGGAAAAAACTTCATCGCCGGCGCTGACATTACGCAACTCCAGCTTGTGAAGACCAGGGATGAGGTATTTCA
>Ga0208901_1000300_pt1 | contig 28837 bp, 21 predicted proteins | sample AntAceMetag02UKF_FD_184764 | JGI IMG/M metagenome (GOLD analysis project Ga0208901, IMG submission 184764) | Saline lake microbial communities from Ace Lake, Antarctica - Antarctic Ace Lake Metagenome 02UKF (SPAdes) (version 2) | ecosystem: Environmental > Aquatic > Non-marine Saline and...
CCTGAATACCTCTAAGGGTGTACCCTCCACCACAAGAAGAGGTCAGAGAAGTAGGATTTTCGTCTTTGATTACAAGGAATCCCACATCAATTTACCAGGTTTTCATTTCAAACTTCGATTTCGGACCAGAACCCTCCGATTCCAGTTCGTGCATTAACTCAGCATGACATATCACCCAAATCCATGCAACAATACCAGACCTAAGTTACACATTTTCCGAAAAAATTCTGAAAGAACAATAATATAGGAAATGTTCACATTTGAATTAACAATCTGAAAAGGTCTCGGCCACAAGATGTGGGACTCTCTTCTCATCGCTTCGACGGTACTTTGAGCCATGGACGGTGGTGAGATTGAGCTTATACCTGTACGTCTGGGCTGCGTGATTAGTTGGAGATATCTGCATGTCACTCAAGCGACGACTGGCTATTATGGAATTTGGTTTCCATACCATTTCCATTGGCCATTTTCTTTGATCATCATATAGCCAGTTGGTAAAGGAAACTCAAAATATTTATCTTTTCTTACCCCCTCTATTTTAGCAATATTTCCTTGAAGTTCAAATCCAGTCAGGATCATTTCAGATTCCGAAAGATAAGAAGCACTCACTTTATAGGATTCGAGAATACTTTGTTTTGTCATACCGCTGAGAAGAAAACTATCTGACATGAAATCAGCTACTTTAGCAAAATCTTTATCTGCATACGCCTGATTAAACTCAGCTATGAAAGCCTTTACGTCAACAGGCAATTTCACAGTTTTAAGTGGCATTTTCGGCGGCCGATTTCTTTTAACAGCGCCTGCAATTAAATCAAACAGAGGACTAAAGTGCATCGATGTGGGCGGATCGGGCGGCTCTGTTCGCGATGTAACAACCATCACCAGATCCAGTTTCGGGACCACGACGATAAACTGCCCACGCCTTCCGATTGCTCTATAGCTATGGCAGTCATCTACTTGCTTGACCCACCACTGATAACCGTATCCGGTGGGTCCATATACGGTGTGGGCAAACATCCATTGCCGGGTAGATTCATTTACCCAATCTTTAGGGACAATAGCTTGACCGTTCCAAAAGCCATTATTGAGATACAGGAAACCAAATTTTGCTAAATCTCGTGCCGAGAGCCACAAACCAAAACCGCCCACATAGAATCCTTGTGGGTCTCGTTGCCAATTTTGTGGTTGTATGCCTAACGGTTTGAAAAGATTTTGATCCGCAAAATCCAGAGTGCTGACTTTAGTCGATTTTGACAGAATCATAGATAGAAGATGTGATGTTGACGAGTTGTAATTAAATACCTCACCCGGATTATTTTCTTGCGGGAGTTGAATCGCAAATTTCCCCCAATCCGGAGAAGTAATCCAGCTCCAAAGAATAAGACCCCATTCGTTCCACTTAAATCCTGCGCTCATCGTCAATAGATGCTTAAGACTGATCCTTTTTTTTCTCGGATTTAAGTCGCCTGTGACATATTCTGGAAAAAATTCGATAATTTTTTGATCCACACTGTTAAGATATCCCTTGTCAAGTGCAATACCAATCAGGGCAGACATAACACTTTTAGTAACCGAATGTATGACAGCAACTCGCTCGGCACCCCCTTCCCGAAAGTATCTCTCGAAAACAAGATAACCGTTTTTAACAACCAATAAACTCAATGCATCGGGAAGTCTGTTTTCGATAAATTCAACGGCAATCGATAATTTAGCGGGATCCATACCTTCCTGCTCCGGGGTGGAAGTCTTCCAACCGCTTGTGGGCCAGTATTCTCGATTTTTTGGGAATTCGCAAACTGCATTTTCAGTCAAGAATGCAAAAAGGGAAAAAATAATAATAAAGAACATTTTTTTACTAGAACTTAAACTAAATGTTTTCATGTTTTTCCTCCTTTAAGCCAAAAATATGACCTATAAAACATGTTATTTTTTTAACGATCATTGTGACGCTAATTTGCGATACATTGAGAATGAATATATAAAATCCTCGAACATATCAAAAACAAGAGGCATGGTTTACAATATTGGGAAATGTGAACGAGGATACCGAACCGATTGATGTTGTGCCTAACACAAGATGTGGGGATCGATCAGTTCTTAACTTATCCGGTCTCGGGTGAATCTTTCGTGCATTAAGTCAGCATCGCACAACGGCCAATGTTATGCAAGACTGGCAGATGTATTCTTCTCCTTTTGCCTGGGTGTATTGACAGAAAAACAATATATCAGCAGGTCAAAAAGCGTGTGATATCATCAAATCCGGGGATTGGGTAAAACCTGTGATAGATTGAGATTAGCCCATGGGACTTGATTTTGTCAAACCCCGTGAAAAATTGAATTTTGAAAAGCATTTTTCTCTGAAAAATATGTGACATAGAAAATGGATATCACAGGAGATTTTAGCTTCAGAAAACCTGAGAGAGATAGATATGCAACATCCCACTGCTCCCATTGATCAGTAAAAGACACAAAACGGATTCCCATCAATAATATAGCTTCTTTGAGAATACCATTCCGTCAATTTGTTCCCACTACGTACTTATGTTGAATTGCCCGAAAGAAAAGATTATATTCGAGCCTTGCTTTTTTAAGAGTAGAATTTGACGTTGTTGAGTTTCGCCGAATCTTAACGAAATGGAGAACAATTTTTTGAAATACGGAAACATCATTGAACATGGAGATAGGAGCGGAAATGGCATGGTTGTGCGCTTTAGCTTGCCGTCCGGGCTTGAAATATTCGGTCTTCCTTCAGAAAATTTCTACTCAGGCGACTGGAACCTGGGGCCGACCTGGAACTATGCGGTCATGGCAGACACCCCATTTCTTGTGGACACGGGGCGGTACGGACAGGGGAAGCAACTGCTGAAAATAATGAACACTGCGGGCGTAAAGCCATCGGATCTGGGATTTGTACTGATCAGCCACGGTCATGAAGACCACGACGGAGGATTGGCCGAACTGGTGGATATGACCTCGCTGAAGGTCAAGGCTCATGCCATATATGATCTGTTAATTCGTCAGTATCCAAACATGGCCCCAGCTGACTACAAGCGGCATTTTCCGGCAAAGTGCTGGCATTGTTTTATGCCGGAGTCGTTTTATACTGTCAACTGTCTCGGATACCATCGCATGCTGCAACACATTGAGGTGGAGGCTATCGGCAGTGGCGTCAACAAACTGTGTACCGACATTGCCACCTTCCATCTGCCTGGTCATAGCCCGGACTGTCTTGCCGTCATATTGGGCGAAGAGGCGATCATTGTAGGCGATATCCTGTTGCCGCAGATTACTCCCTGGCCGACCCGGTTTGAGATGTATAGTGAAATTGCCGGAGTCATCGGGCATATCTTCCCGGAACCAAAAGAGATTTTAGGTCTTCATTGTTATCTACAGTCTTTAAAGCTGCTCAGGCGCCTGGGTACGGCGCATCCGGACATGCAGGTACTTCCAGCGCACCGTTTTTACTATGACGGCCGGTGGAATATCGTCGATTTGATTCAGCGGGTCGATGAACTCATTGAACATCACGTGCAGAGATGTGCCGACATCGTTGATATTGTCTCCAAAGGTCATGGCAAGGTCGAAGAAATCGTCCAGCGGCATTTTGAACCATCTCTTCTGAAAGGGCCAGGAAAACACATGGCGATTAATGAAATCCTCAGTCATTGCGAGCTGCTAGTGGATTGTGGAGATCTGACCGAGACTGGGAGCCATCAGTATGAAACCTCCGCCACTCGCCAATTTGAAACCCTGATCCCGTCTCTTGAGTGATGCGTTTTCGATTCCTAAAAAGAAAAATCTTCGATATTTATTGAGCCTGATTGGGTGTTGAGGCCAGGAGAGAATTCGATGTGATAGAGGATAGGTGATATGGTTTCGGAAATAGTTGGCAAGATAGAAGATCTGCTGTCGGAAGCAGTGGCCTTGCAGAGAGATTACGTTAAACGGATATGCATCGAATGCGAGGGCACTTGCTGCACCAGGGTTCACTATCTGTTCAACAAGAAGGATGTACTCTTCCTTAAACTATCGGGCCGAAAGCGTAGGTGGAAAAGAGAATTATTTACCAAGAAAGGGTGCTGGTTTTTGGGTGAACAAGGATGCGTTCTTGATCCGAAATCCAGGCCGTTTATATGCCACACCTATATCTGTGATGATTTAAGAATGGAGATGAAAAGGTGCGAGTCAGGGCTCGTGGCTCTTTTGGAGGGGAAACTCAAAGTCATTGGTGAAATGCGAAGTGAATTGTGGGTAGAATACCTCGATGAAAAACTCCAAAGGGGAACAGGGCTCAAAGGATCCCCGTCAAACAGGGGCTCCGGCAGCACAAGACTTCCGAAGTTCTTATTTCACGATTGCTTTTCGATATCCCACACGATCACGCCAGGTAGCCCTCCAAATGCAGCCCGATTGGCCTCGGGAAACCGGCCAGATGAAAAAGCGACCGCAGCCTCTCCCGTCAAGAGGGGTTCGTGACACGTACGCACACGCAACCCAACCGCAGCGAAGGCATGGCAGTAATCCGATGGAAGATGGGCGTGGAGCTTGATGAAACCCACCTCTCCGGTGGCGGTCCGGAACTGTGCTCGCCAGCCGAGAAGGATGAGGAAGGGATGGACGTCACTGATGATCACACGGCCGCCAGGACGAACGACCCGTGCAAATTCGCTAATGGCCCGTTCAATATTATTTAGATGGACAAGGGAAAGGGTGCAGACAACAGCGTCAACGGAACTGCCATCGAGTGGAAGTTTTGTAAGATTTCCCTCCCGAAAATCGCCAGATGGTAATTTTCCCCGTGCTTTTGCTAGCATTTCCGGTGATTGGTCAACACCGATAACCTGATGCCCATGATGAGAAAGGTGTACACTATAGCGCCCTGTTCCGCACGCGGCATCAAGTACAAGAGAGGGGGGAAGCGTGTCCAGCAGTCGGTGCATGGTCGGCTCTTCGATGGGAAATAGCCGCAAGGGCTGATCATATGTTTCCGACCAGAGTCGATACCCTTCTGATATGTCATGCTCAGGTTCGTTCAGGAACTCAGCAAACTCTTTTGAGTCATCAATACGTTGTAAGATTGAACGTATCTCATCTACGCGCTCGTGCTGCTCAGCTGCATCTCCCGTGAGGCGGAGACGAAGAAGTGCTAAACCTTCGATTCCCAGGAGGAATTCACCAATTTTTGGTTGTACCGTCATCTAAAACCCCTGCTAAATGTTTGTCTGCTTTCGGCCTCCTACAAATAGCAGTTATGTTGCGTGTATTATTATTATGCGGAGTTGATTGTTATGCGGAGCCCGCTTGTTGCGAGCCCTGCGGGCCTATTATATTGATGCTATTTTACTCCGCATAAGAGTACCAGCCTTTAGCGAAGCGATCAGTTTGTCGGTCGCCTTGAAACGTCATGAGCGAAGTTTTGAAAAATCGCTCCGCCGCTCGAACGTAACTGCGAGCTGTCATCCGGGGTGTAACCAATCTGGTATAAATTCTCCGTAAATCCATCAAGTAACGAGCCACTTGGGCGATTGCGAAGTGCTTTAACCTGTAACAGACCACCAAAAATTTTTCTAACATGACGTCCTCCTTTAATATGAATTTTAGGTCAGGAAGACATCATTATTATGTGGGGTAGTTAGAGCCGCAAGACGACCTTACTGCATTGAAATGTTTGCGTTGTTTTGGTGCTCCAAATCCTCAGCTCCGCATAACAATAATCTCCGCATAATAACCAAACTCGCAACATAACATGCATAAGTATCGTGATCTGGCAGCTCATGTTCCAGGCGTTATACTCAAAAGAGGGATCTGCCGTTGACTCTTGGTGATTTTTTCACTTGGCCACTGTGCCAATGAAGCAACCGCCGCCCCCATCACCGCTGCCGGCAGGTGATGAAGAAGGTTGCAGAGCGATTGTCTCAATAGAATGGTGCCCCACATCCATGGTTACGGATCTTTTGTCGGAAGCGAGTGTCGGCAGGCTGCCTTCATCAGAGTACTCCTCGATAATATTGGTCTTTTTGGTACTGGAGGCATCGAAGAAGAAGTTTAAAGTAGCGTTATATGTCCCTGTCCCTCCCAGGATATCATACATTCGCACGATGACGTTATTGCTGTCGCCATCCTTCTTCTTGAAAGCGGTAACCAGGACATTGTCGGGAGAAACGCTGCAGAACGATTTGGTTTCATCCAGCGTTTTGGCGCTGTTGCCCGAAGGCAGGACGGGGAGCGCCACGGCCCTCAGCGGATTATTTGCCTGGATGGCAAATCTTGCGCCCTTTAAGGAGTTGCTGGACCAGTCACCTGCATGGGAAAGCACGGAGAAGGTGAAGGCATGGTCTCCCCTTTGAGAATACAGTCCATAATCCGGCCATCTGTTGCTTCTTCGTGTGGCCAGGAGGATCGGCTGTATCATGGGATTTGCTATATTATACTCTGCGTCCGGCTTGATATTGTCCTGTTCTCGCGGTGGAAAAATATAGTCACATACGGATACGCAGGAGCTCATGGTTACCCCAAAATCCCCGTCGCTAACGCTGACGAAATTCTGGACTGCCCTGGGATGCAGATAGCTTGCCTTCACCGGTCTCTGGTTCGTAGGGGAAGAGACCTGACCCGGCAATTCAGTGTAATCAAATGCGTCATAGTAATAGAATGATCCCAGGGAATCCTGGACCTCATCCCTGCCAACCAGGACCGTTCCCATAGGCACCTCGTACGTAACCCTGGCTTTATTGCCGGAAAATGCCAGGGGCAGCGCCATTCTCCATTCCCTCATCTTGATTTTTTCATCCGAAATGTTTTCGCCGTTCCCATCCTTACCCCAGTTCGTCAGCGTTATTTCGCAATCAATACGTTTGAGTTTTCTGTAAAATATGAGCTTTTGTGTTACTGTGGCCCACCAGTTTTCTGTATTATTCAGCTCCCTGGTAAAGGAGTAGACATCGCGGACAGGGCCGGATTCATCAGAATTGTACGTCCAGTTTGCCTGGTCTTTTCCCTGCACAAAAGTATCATCGAGCAGTGCAGGCGGGACATCGGGGAATGCGCCCGCGTCATAGTAAAAGCCCTTCGTGTTAGCATTGTCATAAGCGGAACGTATGGCAAACAGCTCAAAAGGAGTGAGGGTTTTCGAGTCGGAATATGTGCTTTCATACACCTTTGATTGTAATAACGCCTGGTCGGTGTCTCTATCTTTTATGCTCTGAATTCCATCACTTGCCAGGACTACTTCATAATAGTCATTCTTATAACCGGTATCCGTGTGAATCACGCCTGTATCAGTACCGGATGTTGACACGTCACGATGCACCAGATAATAGGTTTTATATCCTAAGGATGGAACATTCTCTGCAAGAAAAATAATCTCCTTTTTGTCTCCGGTGGCGCTTAGTTCCTGGTGAGCAACCCCGTGGCCATTTTCATCAATGATCCCCCAGGCGATGCTTTTAGGGGTAACCGTGCAGACCACAGGGTCGGTTCTCTGCCAGGAGAGTGTATTAAAAACAACCATCGGGACAGGTTCATCGGCTTTCTGCGTAAACGCTATCTTGTTTGCTATGGCCGTGGTTGCATCGGAAAGATACGCATTGGCAGTCTGTTCCGCGGCCTTGACTCTCACCCAACTCGCTACGTCAACGATATCTTTGTTTCCTTCAACATCCGGATAAAAATCAGAGTACCAGGTACCAGCGCCTCCCATTCCGTGGTCAGGGAAGATGGCTTTGCTCCAGGCCTCCGTAAAAGTACTCTCGGGATAGGAAGAAAGGCTTCCCTCAAGAATGTTGTTAAAAGCGGTAAACATCTCGGCTGCGGGCAGAAGCCTTTCTGCTGAGCGCATTTTGGTTATGAGCTGATAATGGCCGGGTCCGTGTATGTAGAGCCAGGTGTTGGGCAGTTCACCCTGCCACTCCCTGAATGGCGCACCCTGGCTTTGGGCAGCGGCCACAAGGGTATCGAGCGCCTCTTTTCCGGTAACGAGGTGTAGGCTGGGATCATCTGCGGTTTTATTGTCTGCCCAGTCAGTTAGAAGGGTGCTTTTATAAGGTTCATCTGGGGAAGGGAAAGCGATATAGGACCTTGGCATTCCCATATCTGTGGAATAGTAGAGCGGGAATATGCCAACAAGCGGGGTGCTGCTTCCGCCAAAGTGCTCATAGTAGTCATCCCACGCCTGCCATGCCCAAGGGCACGCATTATCAGAGTTGTTGGGCCATTGACCTTTATCGTTCCAAAGCCAATAATGGTTCGCGTAATCTAAAATATAATCTTCCACGGAGGTGGCGACGGGATGGTTATTGTCCGAATAATCCTTCCCGTTGAATGAATAGGGATAGAGAATTCCATGATATCCAAGCCAAGGTTCCAAGAGATTCGAGTGATAGGGATCGTTCGCTGCCTCTCGTAAGAAGCCACTCCATGTATAGCCGTAATCACCTTGCGAGTAGACGAGGATGCTGTAGTCATTACTGCCATCGTGAACATTGGGGCTCTTCCAATTGAAAAAACCCTTTTTGTAACGGCTATCCATCAAATAGGCGATGCCGGCCTTTTTATAAATCTGTGCGGTCTGCAAGGCTCGAATGGGTGGGTCAACATTCCATGCGACTTTTGTATCACATCCAAGGCCTCTAAGCCATTTGCGGCCCAGATAGGTCTGGCGCACCAGACCTTCCCCGGAAAACAGCGATTCATAACCGCAGTTATAGGTCCCTCCCACTTCGATCTGGCCGGACTTGACAAGATTGACAAAATCCCCCCAAAGTGACGCTTTGCCTGGAGTGGTTTGCGTATACTCTTGAAAATCCATGACAGATCTTGTGTATTCAATGCAGTATTTGTAGTTGCGGTGATCTTTCGCCCATTCCACCACGGGCTCGATCATAAACTTGTTTCTCTTGTCTTTGCTGTCATGATAACTGCCCTCCCACCCCAGATCCTGGTGAGAACAGTAGAACAAATACATGTTGCCGTTCGTGAGGTTTCCCCAGTCGCGGTCAGCCGCACTCGTATTAAGACCAGAAAACAAGATGAGACATGATCCTAAAACTCCGATTATGAATCTTTTAGCCGCTACTCTGCCTGCCATTTGACACCTCTTTTGTTTTCTCGGGTACCCTATTATTTGCCTCTTTTTAAATGGTTGACTGCAAGTCTTCCTAATGACGCATTTTTTATGCCAGAAAAAATTGATGCCCTATCCTCTTGATCTGATTGCCATATCCAAAGGCAGGGCATCCAGGATAGGAAAACTATGGCCGAAATGGTATGGCATTGGGACCCCAATTGGGGTGCAGATGCCTTAGTTTCGGGAACTGTTCGGGAACGGGAACGTGGGTAAAAAAGTAAGTTAGCATAGCGATCAGATTTTGCAAAGCGGCCAGATGTATTCTTCACCTTTTGCCTGGGTGTATCTTGACAAAAACAAAGAATATCAGGGGGTCAAAAACCTGGTAATATATTCGATTCGGGAGAGTTTAAAGGCCGTGAAATGAGTGCCCGCATTTCACGCCATGGCATCTTTGATTTCATTTGGATATCCAAAAAATCACCACCATCGAAAAGTGGCAATAAGCCTTACATCATTCAAGCGTGGTCGGATCACGTAAATCACACCAGAAATTCTTACGACCACAACATATGGAATCGGTTCAATTGCCGCTCATCCGGTCATGGAAAAGGAGTACGTGCACAAGTCCTGCATCGCCTTCGGACCAAAATACGCCTATTTTCAAGCAGATAGAATCACAAAAATCGAAACATGCTCGATACAAGAATACATATGCCAACCTTGAAACCAACGCTTCCATCCTCATGACCTGATTTTCCTGCATCCTAACAGGAAATGAAAGATATCTTCAACAATAATAATAAATTGCAAAAACCCACAACTGGCCAAACTATAGCAAACTCTCAAATAGCGAATACCACTGCCACCTATCCCGCGGATGGGTGACGTGCTGGCGCATGTAAGAAGAACCCATTGAAATAAAGGTGTATTATGCAGGCTCTCGTGAAAACGCTCCGTACTGACATTCGCATACAGGGGGATATCCCGGTGCGCATTCTTGATGTGCTTAGAAGTGAATACGGCGCCCATCTGAAGATTTATAATGGGGACGATGAATACGTGGAGGCAACGGAAACCGATTGGTACAGGGATATAAAAGCGCAAACCACCCCTGGCAACGCAATGCGTATCTATCGGAAAAACTTTGGGTTGACCCAAGCCCAACTTGGAGAAAAACTCGGCAACGTTCCGCGCCAGATCGTTTCCAACATGGAGCGCGGAAGAAAATCCATCAGCCTGGCCAATGCCAAAAAACTTGCTGATATTTTCAATGTTCCTGCAAGCCGCTTTCTCGACCTGTAGATGAATGCGGGAAGACGTTGTCAATTAGACCGGGTCGACTGCGGAAGTGGAACAATCATTAACGCAATGCGTATAATGTCATAGGCCCCCCGTTACGGCTAATGGGGAAAAAATGAACAATTCCGATATCGACCTTTACATCAAATGATTTTCCCCTCGTTTTTCTCGGTTACTTTTTCATTCCCTGTCCAGAATTCTGCCGTCCCTGCGGGACTGATTTCGTTTTCTCGAATCTATCCCGGCAATGAATTGCCGGGCTATTTTCAGATGTCCCTACGGGACGGAAAAAAGGGATTGCTTGCCGGATAAGTCCGACACCCCCTTGAAATCCTTCCCGCTTTTGGCCGATGAAAACAGAATCCGTTTGACAAAAGCAGGGAATCTATGGTGTTATTCAATTTTATCATAGAATCATTTCTAACAGTTAACCATTTGCAAAAAAGGAGGGAGCATGAAAAGAGAAAAACGGTTTGGCAGTTTTTGTGTCCTGTTTTTGGTTGCGGCGGTGTTATGCCTATGGGGCGGCGTGGGGGCGAAGGTCTACGCCGCTGAAAAAATGTCTGCCTGCGCCGCTGACAAGCAGATCAACAAAGAAATTTCTCCCGAGGCCCAATTGGTTTCCCTTGGCTGTTTTTTCAAAAAATGGGAAGGTGTCAATACGCTCCATTTCAAGGTTTCCCTCAAGAATGTGAGCGATAAGCCCCAGCGTTTCAGGGTCAATATCTTTTTGGACAATGGTAAGGCCGTGGGCGGTCTGATCCCCCGGAAGACCAAAAAAGGACTGGTAAAGCCGGAACAGACCGCTTCTTTTGTTTATCCGGTCAAAAACATGACCAGCAAGGCCAAGTCCATTGACATCAGAATTACCACCATGGGGAAATAGCACCTCAATAATAAGAAAGGGAGGTTCACATGAAAATGAAAAAACTCAGCATCTTGTTGGCTCTTTTTGGGATATTGCTCCTGGTGTTTGCCGCACCGGCTGCTTCAAAAACCGTGTTCCTGGGTATCGGTACCGGCGGTACCGGCGGGATCTACTACCCCTATGGTGGCGGCGTGGCGGAAATCTGGACTCAGTATGTGCCGGGTGTAAAAGCCGTGGCGGAAGTAACGGGGGCCAGTGTGGAAAACGTCAAACTGGCATCCAAGGGTGAAACCGTCGTCGGAGAAGTCATGGGCGATGTGGCCGTGGCCGGCTACAAAGGGATCAGCAAATTCAAAGGAGAAAAGCAGAAGATTTTGTCCATGGCCATTATGTACCCCAACCTGCTTCAGATGGTAACCCTCAAGGACAGTGGCGTTACGAACGTGGAACAGGTGAAAGGAAAGACCATCAGCACCGGCAGCCCGGGAAGCGGCACCAACTTCATGGCCGAGGAGGTGTACAAAGCGCTGGGCGTTCCCAAAGACGCCTATAAAGACTCGCGGCTCTCTTTTACAGAGAGCTCTAACGCGCTTCGAGACGGCATGATTCAGATGGGTACCTGGTGCGTTGGCCCCGGGACCAGTTCCATCTTGGACCTGGCCACCACACACGACATTCGAATCTTGCCCTTTACACCCGGACAGACGAAAAAAATCCTTGCCGCAAACAAGACTTACTCCGCCATCGAGCTGTCGGGCGGTGTGTACCGAGGGGTGGACAAACCCGTCGCCACCATCGGCGTCTGGAATGTGATGATCTGCCAGAAATCCCTGGACACGGAACTCGTGTACAAACTGGTAAAGGCCCTGTTTGAGCACAACGACATGCTGTGCAAGATTCATCCGTCCGCAGCCTACACCACGCCCGAAAACACAGTGAAGTACTCCCCCATACCGCTCCATCCGGGCACCATCAAATACCTGAAGGAAAAGGGGATCAAGGTGCCGGCGAATCTGATTCCATAGGGCGCGGAAAAAGTGTGAAAAAGCCGCTACGCTTCATGCTATGGGGCGCCGTGGTTGTGTTTGGGTTGCTCCTCCCGGCCGCCTGGCTTTTGCCGGGCGGTCTGGAGTTGTGCATCACCCCTGTGGAGAAAGCGGATCCCCTGCTGGTTTTGCCCCTGAATCCAGGAGAGCGTTTTACCCTCCACTACGTGCATTCCGTGGAAAATGCGCCCATTTGGGAAACCCACAGTGTGGACAGTGAGGGGCGGATCTACATTGAAGAAGAGCGCTACCTGAAATTCGGGGCCGGCATGGGCCGCATGCCGGGAATCGGCCGCATGGTGCGGCGGGGGCCCTATGAGGTCATCGAGGACATGCACATGGCCACCGGCAATTTTGTGTTGCGCATCGGCAGCCCCGGCGTGGACCATACCATTTTGTGGCGGGGGATGAAGACGAACCTCTCTCGTGTGGCGCCCCACGTGGCCGCTCAGTTCAGCGCTCGGCCGGTGAATCTGCTCTACCGAATTTTTCGCGTGCTTTTTCCCCATTCGGCAACACCATAACAGAAAAGATCTCACGCAAAGGCGCCAAGACGCTAAGATTTTTTTGTTCCTCAAACGGGAGGCAACCATGACGGAAATACGGGAAACCGCATCTTCTTCCCCCATGGAAAAGGGTATCATCGGTGCCGTCGCCGTGATCGGTGTTGGGCTGAGTCTGTTTCAACTGTACACGGCCGGTATCGTCGCCATGACCGCCATGCGGCACCGGGCTGTTTTTCTGAGCAGCATCCTGGTGCTGGCTTTTTTGACACGCCCCTTGTACAAAAATAGAAACCATAAGGCCTATGCGGCTTTCCGGTGGATAGACCTCTTCCTGTGCGTCCTCAGTATTGCCGTTGGCGCCTATATCTTTATCGATTTAAACGGGATCTTTGATCGCCAAGGGGACTGGAGCCAGTGGGACATCGCCACGGGGATCACCCTGATTCTGCTGGTCCTGGAAGCCACCCGCCGGGTGATCGGATTGAACCTCACCTGCATTGCGTTGGCCTTCCTCTGCTTCGGCTATTATGGCCCGTACATACCCGACCTTCTCGTCCACAAAGGGTATTCCATCGAACGGATGGCCACCACTCTGTCACTGACCACCGAAGGGATTTTCGGGTTGCCAACCGGGGTCGCCGCCACCTTTGTGTTTATTTTCATCCTGTTCGGGTCTTTCCTGGAAAAGACCGGCGCGGGCAACTTTTTTATCGACATGGCCTATTCCATTACCGGGCGGTTTTCAGGGGGACCGGCTAAAACCGCCGTGGTGGCAAGCGGATTCATGGGATCCGTTGCCGGAAGCGCCGTGGCCAATGTAGTGGCCACCGGATCTTTTACCATTCCCATGATGAAAAAGATCGGCTATAAACCCCATGTGGCTGCAGCCGTAGAGGCGGCCGCTTCCACGGGCGGACAGCTCATGCCCCCCATCATGGGGGCCGGCGCATTTCTCATGGCGGAGTTCACCCAGACGCCTTACCTTGAAATCATCAAAATCGCCTTTATCCCCGCAGTGCTTTATTTTTTTTCCGTAATCCTTTTTGTCCATCTGGAAGCTCAGAAAGCCGGTATATGGGGTCTTCCCAAGGAAATGCTGCCCAACTTTCTGAAAACTCTCAAAACGGGCATCCATTTCATCCTCCCCGTGGGCATCCTTGTAACGGTTCTGCTCATGAACTACAGCCCCATGATGGCAGGATTCGTTGCCATCATCGCACTTTACGTCACGGCGCTCTTTCGAAAGTCGTCCCGGATTTCATTTTTGACCCTTCTCAAAACCCTGGAGCAGGGGGCGAAGAACGCCGTGGTGGTGGCCGTGGCCTGCGCCGCCGCCGGCATCATCGTCGGCGTGGTCAATCTGACGGGAACGGGACTCCGTTTTTCTTCTCTGATTGTCTCCCTTTCCCATGGAATTCCGCTGCTCGCCCTGGCCCTGGTGGCCATGGCGTCGCTGCTGCTGGGAATGGGACTGCCCGTGACCGCATCCTACATCGTCCTGGTCATCCTGGCCGGACCGGCGCTGATGGATCTGGGAATTCCGCTGCTAACCGCCCACATGATCGTTTTCTGGTACAGCCAGGACGCCAATATCACACCGCCGGTGGCCCTGGAATCCTTTGCCGCCGCCGGCATTGCCGGATCCAGCCCCATGAAAACGGCCTTCACCTCCTGGAAACTGGCCAAGGGGCTCTACATCCTGCCCATCGTCATGGCCTATCATCCCCTGCTGCTGAACGGCCCCACCGGCGAAGTGGTCCGGACCGTCATTTTCTGCACCCTGTCCATGATTGGTTTTGTGGTGTGCATGGAACGCTTTTGCCTGGTCCCCCTCAGCTGGGTTGAAACCATCCTGTTCGGGGGATCGGCCACCCTTCTCATCTGGGTGGGCGAGACATGGAACTACACAGGGCTTGTCATCTTCTTGCTTCTTGTGGCATACCAGATCATCCGATATAGAAAAGAACCCCGCAGAAAACCCGCTGCGTCGACCGGAGGAGTCCATGAAAACGCTGAACCCATTTGAACTGATCAAAAAACGTGACATAGAAGAACTGAAAACCGAAGCCCGTCTGTACCGCCACAGAAAAACCGGGGCCGAGATCTTGAGCATGATCGCTGATGACGAAAACAAGGTTTTCGGCATCACCTTTCGAACACCCCCCTTTGATTCCACCGGAGTGGCCCATATCCTGGAGCATTCCGTTCTTTGCGGCTCCCGGAAATACCCCGTGAAAGAGCCCTTTGTGGAGCTTCTGAAAGGGTCCCTCCAGACGTTTTTGAACGCCTTTACTTACCCGGACAAAACCTGCTATCCCGTGGCCAGCCAGAACCTTCAGGATTTTTACAACCTTATGGACGTCTACCTGGATGCGGTATTCTATCCCAGAATCACGCAGGAAATTTTTCAGCAGGAAGGATGGCATTTTGAGCTGGAGAAAAAAGAGGCGGAAATGGTGTTCAAAGGGGTGGTCTTTAACGAAATGAAAGGGGCCTATTCTTCGCCGGACAATGTGCTTTCAGAATACTCCCTTCAGTCCCTGTTCCCGGACAATGCCTATGGCCTGGATTCAGGGGGAGATCCCAAAGAGATTCCCCGCCTCACTTATGAGCAGTTCTTTGACTTTCACAAAAGATACTACCATCCGTCCAATGCGCGCATCTTTTTTTATGGGAATGATGATCCGGAAGAACGCCTGGTGAGGTTAGAGGGTGTACTCAAGGATTTCGAACCCCTGTCGGTGGATTCCAATGTTCAGCTTCAAACGCCATTTGAGAAACCCAAAAAGCAGGTTCGCCCTTACATGGCGGGTGAAGCGGACGGGTCAAATACCAGGGGTATGATGACTGTGAACTGGATGTTGGGCGAAACAACAAATGCAGATGATAATTTCTCCCTGCGTGCCCTGGATTACATTTTGCTGGGCATGCCCGCCTCTCCCCTTCGAAAGGCCCTCATCGATTCGGGGCTGGGTGAGGATGTAACGGGCGGCGGGCTGGAAGCAGAACTCCGACAAATGTGTTTTTCCACCGGCCTCAAGGGCATTGAAACGGAGAATGCACAGAAAATTGAGGATCTCATCCTGGATACCCTGAAATCGCTCAACCTTTCGGGCATTGACCCCCATACCGTTGAGGCGGCCCTCAACACCATTGAATTCCGCCTGCGGGAAAACAACACCGGCAGTTTCCCCCGGGGCCTTTCCCTGATGCTGCGGTCCCTTACCACCTGGCTTTACGATGGAGATCCTCTGGATCTGCTGGCCTTTGAAGGTCCCCTTGAACGGCTCAAAAAAGAAATTGCCGCTGAACCCCACTATTTTGAAAAGCTCATTGACCGGGCATTTCTTTCAAATCCTCACCGAACCATGCTGGTGCTGGAACCCGATTCGAACCTCAGAAAAAAAGAAGCCGACGCCGAAAAGGAAAGGCTTTTAAAGGCCAGGGCCGGGATGGATGAAAAGGCGCTCAAAGCGGTTCAGGAAAATACCATGACGCTGAAGCGCCTCCAGGAGAAACCGGATTCTCCCGAAGCCCTGACCACCATTCCCATGTTGAGGCGGGAAGATCTGGCGCCGCAAAACAAAATTATCCCCCTGGTTGAAACGGATGAAAAGGGCACTCCCATTCTGCTCCACGACCTTTTTACCAATGGCATTGTATACATGGATCTGGGGCTTGACCTTCACCATCTGCCCGCCGAATATGTGCCCTATATTCCCCTTCTGGGGCGGGCCTTTGTTGAAATGGGGACGGAAACGGAAGATTTCGTATCGCTGACGCAGCGCATCAGCCGAAAAACAGGGGGTATCTATCCCGCACCCTTCATGTCGGATGTCCAGGAAGCCCGTGGAAGTACCGCCTGGCTGTTTCTCCGGGGAAAAGCCATGAACCACCAGGCCGATGCGCTGATACAGATTTTTGAGGATGTGCTGCTGACGGTTAAATTAGACAACCGGGAGCGTTTCAGGCAAATGGTTATGGAGGAAAAGGCCCGGGTTGAACAAAAATTGATACCCGCCGGCCACCAGATGGTGAACCTGCGTTTGAGATCCCATTTTTCCGAATCCCATTGGGCTTCTGAACAGATGGGGGGCATCAGCTATCTCTTTTTTGTCAGACAGCTGGCCCGGGATATTGAAAAGGACTGGGCGAAGGTCCTTGCCACTTTGAAGGATATCCACCGCATACTGGTGAACCGGAAGACTACCCTGGCCAATATTACCATCGATGCTTCCGGATGGAAACGCTTTGAACCCCGGTTACGCCGGTTGCTGCAAGCCCTGCCGGATGCACCGGTTTCTCAATCCGGCATTCTGAAGGCGGATTGGCCCGGCCACAGCAAGCCCCTCTTTGAAGGGATGACCATCCCAAGCCAGGTGAACTATGTGGGCAAAGGCGCGGATCTCACGGAATTGGGGTATGAATTCGACGGCTCGGCCCTGGCCATTACAAGATATGTGCGCAATGCCTGGTTGTGGGACCGCGTTCGGGTACAGGGCGGCGCCTATGGAGCCTTCGTTCTGCTGGATCGCATCTCCGGGGTATTGACCCTGGTTTCCTACCGGGATCCCAACCTGATGCAAACCCTGGATATCTTTGACCGATCCGCGCAGTTTCTGGAAGAAGAGATCCTTTCGAAAGACGAATTGACCAAAAGCATTATCGGCGCCATCGGGGATCTGGACAGCCACATGCTGCCGGATACCAGGGGGTTCGTTTCAATGATTCGATCTCTGACAAACGATACCGAAACGCTGAGGCAGCAAATGCGGGAAGAACTTCTGGGAACCACAACTTCCCATTTCAAGGCCATGGGCAGGTTTCTAAGGGCAGTGGCGGAGGAAGGCGTGGTGAAAGTCTTGGGTTCTTCCACAGCCATGGAAACGGTGGAAAAGGAGCGACCGGGCTGGCTGAAACGGGTTAAGGTGCTGTAGATTTTGAGGAATAAGCCCCCTGAAGGCCCGTCATGACCCCATGGCAGCGACATGCGGTGCTTAGCAAGATGGGACCGCGGGCCTTTTCGATTCTGTCGGCCAGATCAAAAAGTTCTTGCGTGCGATACCCGCCGACGCCGGGACCCAGTTGATGGCTGCGGATCACCAGGCTTTTCCATGGGGGAAACTGAATATCTCCAAGGAGTTCAAACATATTCTGCTTTCGGGGTTTTCCTGTGAAGGTACAGATATCGCGAGGTTCGGCACAATCGTCCGGGCAGAGGAAATCCGCATGGCTGACAAATATATTGCCGTTCTCTACCCGCAGGGGATGGGGCAGGAGCGGATCCATCTCTGCGGGGATGGGAATCCGTTGCAGGTTTTTTTTGCTTTGGTCCAGCAGACGCCACTCCGCCGCCAGGTGAATGGGGACCGCCGGAATGATCCAGTCGGGATGTTTTTCTTCCCTCTTCGGCAGATGTTCTGCGAGGTAGGCGGCCCCGTCAGCCTTGATGAGGGTTCTTCCGGGACCTTCCGCCCCATGAAGTTTTTCCGCTTCCAGGTCCACCAGCACAAGGCGCAGATCCTTTATTTTACCGGTTAACCGATCCGCTGCCATGCGCCCGAAACGGCCGGCACCGATGATCCATATTTCTTTCATATAAAACCCGAAACGATGTAGGGGCAACCCCCCGTGGTTGCCCTTTTATCCGTTTTACCCGTTATCAGGGCGGCCATAGGGGGCCGCCCCGACGCCATCATTCACCAGCCGAATATCCAGGGGGCCGGAACCCGTATCCAGATGGTTATCCCGTTGGGCGAAGGGAATCTCGATGTCCTCTTCCTGGAAGATCTGGTTAATCTGATGCCGAATCTGGTTCTGTACCTTAATGGCGTCTGAAAGGGAGACAAACACGCGCAGCTTGAAATCCAGTGAGTCGGCGCCAAATCCTTCAAAATACACGCTGGGACCTGGATTGTCCAAAACCAGTCTGTTTTCCTTGGCAATTTGGAGCAGCAGTTCCTCGGCTTTTTTCGCATCGGAACCGTAACCGATACCCACATCAATGACCACGCGCCTGACATTGTCGGAAAGAGACCAATTGGTGATTTTTTCGGAAAGAAAAGCCTGGTTGGGAACAATCAACTCACGCCGGTCCCAGTCGGTGATGGTGGTGGAACGGATGCGGATTCTTGAAACCTTACCGCTGGACCCAGCAACCGTGACCGTATCTCCCAACCGGATGGGCCGCTCAAAAAGGATGATGATGCCCGATACAAAATTGGCGAAGATATCCTTGAGCCCGAAACTCAAGCCCACGGTCATGGCGGCCGCCAGCCATTGAAACTGCTTCCACCCAATGCCCAGGGCATTCAACCCGGCAAACAGGCCCACCATGAAAATGGTGTACTGAGCAATCAGACCGAAAGATTGTTGGCTGCCGGCATCCAGTTTGGAACTCCTGGCCATGAGAATTTCCAGCAAAGCCGTTCCCGATTTCACCGCGATAAAGGTCGCGACAAAAATGATGACGGCGATGATGAGGTTAAGCAGGGTAATGGCCTGCAGAATGGGCGTTCCGGCCTTGTCCACACCGATTTCCCGATTCCAGAGTGCCACGTTGTCCAGGAAACGAAAGGCGGGGAACACATCGGCCCAGATGAACCAGAGCCCCATGAGGCCGACCACGAGGGTCACGGAACGGATGAGCATGGATGTCTGTTCGTTGATTTCCTGAAGGTCCAGGGATGGTGCTGAAATCTGTGGTGTTGACTGAATGCTTTCTTCAGGATCCCCCTGGGCCTCCCGAGCTTTTCTGGCGGCCTCTTCCTGTTCCCGCAGGGCCTTTTGAAGTGCCAGTTTTGCCTGAGCCGCTCTCAATCCCCGCAACATGACGGCATTGACCAGCACCAGGGCCAGCACCAACCATGCCATTTCGGTCAAACTCCAGGCCAGCCGGTAGGCCGTGAAATAGTACCCCAGGATTGTCAGGACCATGAGCGCCACGGGGCAGAGAAGGAAAAGGGTTGACCAGAGGGGAAGATATTTACTGAGCCGGCCGTCCGGCCGTCTTTCGCGAACGGCTTGCGACAGGGGGCTTGATCTGCCGATTGATCGCCATAATACCAGGAGCATGGGAACCATGGACAACAGGAACAGCAGCCGACCCAGAGAGCTTCGAAATCCCTGGGTCTGGGGACCGTTTTGAATCATGATCGCAAAAAACAACAGCGGCACAAACAGGAGTAAAAGTGTCCGGGCCGAACGGACCATTGAATTGCAAACCGACGCATTCCACAGAAAATGGGTCCTTCCCGGCCCTCCCTGCCTGCAGAGCTGCACCGTCAGCCTGAGAAGAATAAAGGCTTTCAGGGAGACGGCAAGCCCGGAACAGACCGCCCGGGTAAAATAGTCCCCCGTGGGGAGCGCTTTCAGGTGGATTGCCGCCAGATAGAGGATGACCGGAATGCCGGCGGTTTGGATAACGATCCAGAGCATCAGGGCGAGAGTTCCACCCATCCCTTCTGTGGATGTTTTTCCCCCATGGGACTTGATGCTTCGCCTGATCCAGGGCTTTGAAAAAATGACCATGAAAAGCCCTAACACCAGGAGCCCCCAGATGGCCGGTCGGCTTCCCATGGACAGCCCCAGATCCCCCAAAAATTTCTGCCAGTTGGCGGGGCTGAACATCCATAAGAGCACATTTTCAGAGAGGGTTACATCCGCTGGCGAAATCAGATCAGCACTCTGGGTCCACAAAAGACGCTCGTTAATAAAATCCCGGTATTCTTCGGACAAGACGTCCAGTTTTTTCTGGGCCGCCTCCTGAGCAGTCAGTTTTTTCAGATAATTGATATACGATTTTCCGGTCTCTTCAAATAATTTTCGCCGGCTTTCCAGCAGAAGAAACGCCTGCATGGTGAGCGTTTCGTTTTGTTTGGGGGAAAGAGAGGCTTCCAGTTTGTCCAGTTGATCATAAATGTTGTTTTTTAAAACCAGATAGTCCTGGCGTTCCTGAATCATCTCATCATTGGCCAGGTTGACCCTGAGAATTTCGTTGCGGCGTTGATGCGCCACCCTTGGGTTCGCCCGGCTCTTCCGGAGGGTCTCCCGTCGAGACTGAAGCCACTGCCCGGCTTTCCGGGTCAACCCCATCATTTTGATCCGCCTCCGGGTGAGTTCAAAATCCTTCTCGGTCTGATTCAGTCGGGCTTCCAGCAACTTGGCGGTTTTGTCCGCCTCCTTCTCCTTAACATCAAGTTCAATCAGGGTTTCAGACAATGCCAGATTCTGCTCTCCCAGCTTTTTCAGGAAGTCGCCGGCTTTAGGCCAGTTATCCGAAGCCATTTGGCTCAAGGATTCCTGGGTCTGGCGCTTCTCAATAAAGCCCACATCACTCTGCTTGTGTTGCCGCGCCGATTCCCAGGTCTTGATCAGGGCTTCCAGTCGGTGGACTTTCCGGGTGAACAAAGCCTGCTGGTTCTGGGTGACGGCCATTTCCCGCTTGGAAACGACCACCTCCTGGTCCGCCGCCTTGAGCTGGGCTTCCAGGGAGGATTGTTGCGCTCGAAGGCTGGTCCTCCTGGCGCGGATCAGGCGGGACGATTCATCTTCCGGCTTGGGGCGGGCCAGCTTTTCCTGTAATTCCGACAGGGTCTGTTCATATTGGGCAATACTCCGGCGCAATTGGAACGGACGTTTGAGCAAATCCTGTAACTTCTGTTGTTTTAACTCAAGCTGGGTTTGCACCTCCGCCAGTTCAACATGCAGACCGGCAATTTCGCCTTCGATCTCCACCAGGGCCATGGCCTTGGCGCGCTCTTCCACCGCGGCGGTTCGGACAGGCTTCACCCCTCCCCGGGGCAAATCCTTTGGGTGGGGCAGTTCTTTGAGGGTCGCGTCGTATTCAGACATCCGTTCAATGGCTTTTTCCCGGCGCTTCAACGAATCGAGGGCTTTTTGATAAAATGAGATAATCCGCTCTTTGGATTCAGGTGACAGTTTGGGTGCTGCTTTGGCAATTCGAATCCTTTCCTCCAATGCCGGCACCGTCAGGTCCGGCAACCCATCCAAGGAGGGGGAAACCGTTTTTTCAACGCCTTGACCCTCAGTGGACCGGCAGAGCGGCGGCGTTATAACCAGAAAAAGCAAAGCAACGACAAGGGACAATGCAAAAATTGCCGCCTTCTGTCGGTTCCCGGGGAAAGAAAGACAACACATTGACATATTTCCTCCTGCTCACATGAGCTTGATTACGGTTTTAGGCATTCCGGCCCAGCCAACTCTGGAAACATACGTGTAGACGATTTTCTTGTCAACCGGTTCCGGGAAATTTCCCTTTTTCCTTCACATTCAAGGGGTGTTTGTTGTATACAAATGTCCGTATTCATCAATCACAATTCTTTACGGCATAAAATACCGGAGATACCAGAATGGGTAACCAAACAGTTCATTTTTTGCCCGCGGACCGATGTGTCGACGTGGCGGACGGCACCACCATTGCGGAGGCGGCCCATCAAGCAGATGTGTTTATCACCAATCTCTGCGGCGGCGAAGGGGTCTGCGGCAAATGCCGTGTGCAGGTGACAAAGGGCCGCGCCGATGCCGAAGCGCATGCAAAGGGCTTTTTCTCACAGGATCAAATCATGAAAGGGTATGTCCTGGCCTGCCAGACGGAGATCCATGACGACCTGGAAATCATCATCCCCGCCGAATCCCGCGTGGATGCCTCCAAAATCATGACCGGCGGTGAAAGCCAGGCCACGGCGGAACTGGAACTGAATCCCCTTGTCAAAAAGTCCTATCTGGCCCTTTCAGCACCCTCCGTGGAGGACAATGTGCCTGATCTGGAACGGATTGCCAGGGAACTGCGAAAAGAACTGGGGTGGCATACCTTTGATATCTCCCTCGACTGCCTGCAGACCCTTTCCACAAAGCTGCGTGAAAACGACTGGAAAGTAACGGTGACGGTGGCCAAACACGGGGGAAATTATCAAATCCTGCAAATCGACCCCTTTGATACGGCCAAATCCCATTACGGCCTAGCCGTGGATGTGGGGACCACCACGGTGGTGGTCCAGCTGCTGGATTTAAACACCGGCGAAGTGCTGGATGTGGAAGGATGCCACAACAAGCAGGCCAGTTTTGGAGAAGACGTCATTTCGCGTGTCATATTTGCCTGCGGTAAAGGGGGCCTGGACCCCATCCAACAGGCCGTGGTCAAAAACGTCAACACCCTGATCGCGAGGCTTGTCAAGAAGCGGGGAATTTCCCGTGAAGAGATCGACGTCATCGTGGCAGCCGGCAACACCACCATGAGTCATCTGCTCCTGGGGTTGACCCCCTGCTCCATTCGCCTGGATCCCTATGTGCCCACCACCGATGAGTTCCCCCAAATCCGGGCTTCCGAGATCGGCATCCGCATCAACCCCCGGGGTATACTGGAGGTCATGCCCTGTGTCGCCTCCTATGTGGGGGGAGACATCGTGGCGGGTGTTCTGGCAAGCGGTATATCGGAACATGAAGAAGTCAAGTGCCTCATCGATATCGGCACCAACGGTGAAATCGCCATCGGCAACCAGGACTGGCTGGTGTGCTGCTCGGCTTCCGCAGGCCCCGCCTTTGAGGGGGGGGGGACCCGTTGCGGCATGCGGGCCACCGACGGCGCCATTGAGAAAGTGGTCATCGAGGACGGTGAGCTGCATTATGAAACCATCGGCGGCAAAAAACCCCGGGGGATCTGTGGTACCGGGCTCATCGACTGCATTTATGAGCTGGTGCGAAACAACATCATCGGCCAGGACGGCAAGTTCCACCGGCAGCGGGAAGACGCCCGCCTGGATGTTGAAGACGGTATTCCAGAGTACATCATAGCTTGTGCCGATGAAACGGAAACCGCGGCCAATGTGGTCATCACCGAATCGGATATCGATAATCTCATCAAGAGCAAAGGTGCGGTGTTTGCGGCCATAAAATCCCTCATGGATTATATCGGGCTGGGGTTCGATACGATCGATACCCTGTATGTGGCAGGGGGTTTCGGCAGCTTTCTCAATATTCCAAAGTCGGTGGCGATCGGGCTTCTGCCCGATATCCCACTGGAGAAAATCAAATTCATCGGCAACAGTTCCCTGACGGGGGCACGGGCCTGTCTGCTTTCTGAGGATGCCTTTGAAACCTGCCTGAACATATCAAGGTCCATGACCAATATCGAACTGTCCACCCATCAGCCCTTTACCGATGAATACATTGCAGCCCTGTTCCTGCCCCACACGGATGGCAAACTCTTCCCTTCGGTCACATACACCAAGATATGACACCAGAGGAGGCGAAAATGGATCACAATAAAATCAAAGGAATCCTGGAGGGATGCGAATTCTTCAAGGGTCTTGAGGAAACCTATATCGAGAACATTGCCGGTCTCTGTCAGGTCTGTAATTTTGAACCGGGGGAATATATTTTCTCTCAAGGGGATTTCGGTGAATATCTTTATGTGATCGCCGAAGGGAACGTTTCCCTGGAACGGTCCATAGACTTGGGAACCCGCAAAGGGAACGCTGTGATCGGACTCCTGGGAAAAGGGCGAGCCATGGGATGCTGGTCGACCCTGTTGGGCCAGCCCCACACGCTTATGAGTTCGGCCGTTTGCCGGAAGCCCACAACGGTGGTGAGTATCAGAGGAACGGAGCTGAGAGAAATCATGGTGGATAACTATAAGATGGGATTCAGAATGATGGAAAGCCTCTGTTTTCTGCTTCGGGACCGGCTTCACGGTGCGCTGGGTGCCATGGAGAATATTTGAGGATTAAAAGAAGCTGTTAGCTCTTGGCTGTTAGCTAACAGCTTACGGCTAAAACGGAGATCCCTCGTGGATGACGACATTCGCGCCCTGGAAGCGGCCATGCTGGCGGATATTGAGGGTCGGCTTCAAGGGTTTGAAAAAGAAAGAAAAAACCTGATTCCCATGCTTCAAATGATCCAGGAACGGCATGCCTACCTGTCGCCCGATGCCCTTCAATTGGTTGCGGACACCCTTGAACTGGCCCTGTGCGAGGTCTATGGCGTCGCGACCTTCTATAACCAGTTCCGGTTTCACCCGCCGGGAAAACACCACATGAAGGTGTGCCTGGGTACCGCCTGTCATGTGCGGGGCGGCGACATCATCTTAGAGAATTTTGAACGAAAGCTAGGGATAGGCCACGGGGAAACCACCCCGGACCGGGAATTCAGCATTGAACGGGTGGCCTGTGTGGGGTGCTGTGCCCTGGCCCCGGTAGTGATTGTGGATGAGACGGCTCACGGTCATGTGGCCCCCAGCAAGGTGGAGGGGCTGATTTTGGGGTTTCAGATTGAAAAGGAAAAACAGGCGCGGGAAGATCAGGAAAATGGATCCCAAGAATAAGGTGAATCTGGAAGAAGCCTTTGCCCCCCTTCGCGAAAAGGCCCGGGCCCGGTTGGAATCTATGGGTGATTCTTCCGGTATCGTCATCCATGTCGGCATGGCTACCTGCGGCATTGCGTCGGGGGCGCTGGAGACCAAAGCAGCTTTTGAGGAGGCCCTGGCGGAGCGGAACATGGCGGCCCGCATCCATCCGGTGGGGTGCATCGGACATTGCTATGCGGAGCCGGTGGTGATCATTGAAAACCCCGGTTTCCCCGCGATCCTGTATCACCAGGTAACACCGGGAAAAGCCCGGATGCTGGTGAAATCCTTTTTGGAAAAAGGGGACCCGCTTTTTGAATATCTCATGGGGGCCATGGTTGAAAACGACATGATTCCCCAGGTATGGGATTTTCCACGGTTCAATATGGAAAAACGCCTGGTCATGGAAAAATGCGGTCAGGTGGACCCCGAAGAGATCGAGGATTATCTGGCCCTCGGGGGGTATGGTACCCTGGTCAAGGCCCTTCAATCCTCACCGGAAATAATCATCGAAGAAATTAAGGCGGCCGGCCTGCGGGGCCGCGGCGGTGCGGGCTTTCCCACAGGGCTTAAATGGGAGCTTGCGGCAAAGGCCCAAGGGGTTAAAAAAACCGTCATCTGCAATGCCGACGAGGGTGATCCCGGGGCCTACATGGACCGAACCATATTGGAAAGCAACCCCCATCAGGTGCTGGAAGGGATCATTATCTGCGCCCATGCGGTGGGAGCGGAAAATGCCATTGTGTATGTGAGGGCGGAATATCCCCTTGCCGTCAAAATGGTCAACCGGGCCATTATGCAGGCCGAGGAAAAGGGACTTCTGGGAAATCAGGTCCTGGGCAGCCCGTTCAGCCTTCACATGGAGGTTTTTCAGGGTTCCGGGGCTTTTGTGTGCGGCGAGGAAACAGCTCTGATACAATCCATCGAAGGCCGGCGCGGCATGCCCACTTACCGTCCCCCTTTTCCCGTTCAGAAAGGGCTTTGGGGGCAACCCACCGTCATCAACAATGTCAAAACCTTTGCAACGGTTCCTTCCCTGATGGCCCGGGGGGCCGAGCGGTTTCGGGAGATCGGAACGGAAAAAAGCCCGGGAACCGCCATCTTTTCCGTGGTGGGCAATGTGCGTCACGCGGGTCTTGTGGAAATCCCCATGGGCGTGGATCTGCGCACCCTTATTTTTGATACCTGCGGTGGCGTTCCCAATAAAAAGGCATTCAAAGCCGTTCAGATCGGCGGACCTTCCGGGGGGTGTTTGCCGGCGGAGTTCCTGGATACCCCCATTGATTTCGACTCCCTGACCGACGCGGGGGCCATGATGGGTTCCGGCGGCATGGTGGTCATGGATGAGGACACCTGCATGGTGGATGTGGCCCGGTATTTCCTGGATTTCACCCAGAATGAATCCTGCGGCAAATGTACTTTCTGCCGGGTGGGCACCCACCACCTGCTGGAAATTCTGGTTCGCATTACCAAGGGGGAGGGACGCGAAGGAGACCTGGAAACCCTGGAAGCCCTCAGTGAGGACATCAAGGCAGGGTCCCTATGCGGTCTTGGAAAGACGGCCCCCAATCCGGTGTTGACTTCTTTGAGGTATTTCCGGGACGAATATGAGGCCCACATCAAGGAAAAGCGGTGCCCGGCCTGCATGTGCCGGGATTTGACGGCCTTTTACATCGATCTTGACAAGTGTGCCCGGGGTTGCGATGCGTGTGTGGGCTGTTGTCCGGTGGAAGCCATTTTCACCACCAGCAATCGAAAAAAAGGGGTCGACCAGACCCTCTGCGTGAAGTGCGGTGAATGTGTCACCGCGTGTCCCCCGGAATATGATGCGGTTGTTAAGGTGTCACCGCCGAATCTGGCGCCTATTGTGGAACGGCCGGCGGATTGATTGTAGGGGCGAAAAACCCAATTTTGAACTGGGCGCCCCTACTGAAAATATTTGAGAGATTGATGTCATGATAAATATCATTGTGGATGACAGGGAACTTCAGGTGGAGGAGGGCGCCAATCTGCTCAAAACCTGCCTTGAACATGACATATATATTCCCAATCTCTGCTACATGGACATGCTGGAGCATCCCCCCGCTTCCTGCCGGCTCTGTTTTGTGGAAATTGAGGGCCATCATCAACCGGTCCCCTCCTGCCAGATGGAAGTGGCTGAAAATATGATGGTAAAGACCGACACACCGGCGGTGCGGCGGCTGCAGCGGACAGCCCTGGAGCTGCTGCTCTCGGTACACCATGTGGACTGCGGCCATTGTCCGGCCAACAAGAAATGCGAACTGCAGAAAATCGCTCGTTTTCTGAAAGTGGGACTCAAACCCAAACGCCTGGGAACTTTCCTGAAAAATCAGGAAACCATGGATGATCATCCGTTCCTGAACCACCATCCCAACCGGTGTGTTCTGTGCGGCAAATGCATTCAGGTCTGTCGCGAGGCCCACGGCACACCTCTCATGGCTTTTGCCGATCGGGGGTTTAAAACACTCATCCGGTTTTATGGAGAACAAGGGGCAAATTCGGTTCCCTGCGAAGAATGTCGAAGCTGCGTGAACATCTGCCCAGTGGGGGCCCTTACCCTGAAAAATCGATTCATCGCGGATTAGCGTGAAATTGTCATGGCCGGTTTATATCCCGAAGGGGATGTGGGCATAACAATCTGGTCGACGCACAGACCGCGAATAGCCTCCCGGCCTATCCGCTGCTTTCGGCAAGGCTGGTTACCCTGGTCATTCGCCCCTTTAAGAAATGAGGCTTAAGAAATGGTACAATTCGAATGGGACCCTGCCAAAGCAAAGATGAACTTGAGGAAGCACGGCATTGCTTTTCGAGAAGCTGCTACTGTTTTATGGGACCCGTTGGATATCACTATTTTTGATCCTGATCATTCCAATGAGGAAAATCGGTTCATAACCTTTGGATTCTCAACCGCAGGTAGGCTCCTGATGGTGGCTCATACTGAACGTGGCGAGAGAATCCGCATCATAAGTGCACGACGGCTTACCCGTGCGGAGCGAGAGGCATATGAAGAAGAAATCCAAAGACGACAAAAGTGACGATCTTCGTCCTGAATACGATCTCCGTGAATTGTTCAAGGATGGTGTCCAAGGCAAATACGCAGACCGTTTCCAGGAAGGTACCAATTTGGTTCTATTGGACAGTGATATAATGGAGACTTTTCCAAATGATAAGGCTGTAAACGAAGCCCTTCGGTTGGTAATTAAGTTGACAAAGCTGACGAAGTCCAAAAAGAAGAGCACGCCACACAAAGGGGCATACTCGCAGACGTAAGGGCCTCGGCAAAAAAATAAATACACAGCCCTAAATCCCGACCATTACAGGGATTGATCCAGATACAAATGGCTCGCTCCTGATCTTGGGCGTTAGAAGGTTTTGAATTTTTACGGGTTCATCATTCCGTGAACCGATTCCATGTTAAAAATAGGCCACCTCTCACTCAAAAATTACCTCATCATGGCCCCCATGGCGGGCATCACCAACCCGCCGTTTCGTTTGATCGCCAAGCGACTGGGAGCGGGGCTCGTGGTTACGGAGATGGTGAGCGCCGTGGGTCTTTCCCGAGGCCATGAAAAGACCTTTCGCTACCTGGAGGGTTCTCCCGAGGAAAAACCCCTCTCGGTACAGATATTCGGTGCAGACCCTCAGATCATGGCCATGGCGGCTGAAATT
>Ga0208901_1000303_pt1 | contig 28591 bp, 26 predicted proteins | sample AntAceMetag02UKF_FD_184764 | JGI IMG/M metagenome (GOLD analysis project Ga0208901, IMG submission 184764) | Saline lake microbial communities from Ace Lake, Antarctica - Antarctic Ace Lake Metagenome 02UKF (SPAdes) (version 2) | ecosystem: Environmental > Aquatic > Non-marine Saline and...
TGAAATTGGTACCGTACGGCATTCTTGACGTTCTAAGCGGAATGTTCTCTATTTTTTTCGGCACATCTTTTGAGACAAGCGATTTCATCGTTGACTGTTTGGAAATGTGGTGGGAAAAAAACAGCGTTACTTATCCTCATATAAAAGAGTTGGTTATCAATCTTGACAATGGTCCGAATTCCTCAAGCAGGCGGACGCAATTCATTCGTAGAATGGCCGAATTCAGTGACAAAACAGGTTTGCGAATCCGCCTGGTTTATTATCCCCCCTATCATAGCAAGTACAATCCGATTGAAAGATGTTGGGGATGAGGAGGAGCATTGGAACGGAGAAATATTAGATTCAATATCAAAAGCAGTCAATTGGGCATGTACGATGACATGGAAAGGGATCAAGCCCGTTGTCACGTTGGTGGAAAAGTCATATAAGAAGGGAATTCGGCTTACAAAAAAAGAAATGAAACCTTACGAAAACAGAATTGAACGTTCAAACACGCTGCCCAAATGGGATGTGCTTATCGAATCCGGAGTTGGGTAGATTTTTTCTTGTGAATTCCCTAATTAGGGTTCAAAAATTCGGGCCATTGTTGTGGGCGCCATTCCTTCAGCCGTGTCCCTCACTTTCAGCCTGACGTAAGCGCCGGCAGGCAGGACCTTATTAAATCAAGATTTTTCTTCCTGAAGGCCGATTTTTTCGAGGGTCACTTCCAAGAGCCCCCCTTCTTCAGGCATGGCATGGGCCGCGTTGGTTGCCAGATTCATCATGATCTGATTGATTTGGGTGGCATCACCCATAAAATTGCATGGCTCATCTGAAATTTGCACACTGAACTCCACGCTGGAGGGAATGGCGGTCCTGAGCATTTTCATGGATTCATTTATGATTGGAACCAGATTCAGAGGCGCTCTTTTCTGGTCGCTTTTTCGGCTGAAAGAAAGCAATTGCCTGATCATTTCTTTTGCCCTGACGGAAGCTCTGTGGATTTCCTTTAAAGACTTACTTGCGGGGTTCCAATCGGGAATGTCATCAGAGGCCAGTTCCGCATTACCCATGATAATGGCCAGAATATTGTTGAAATCATGGGCAATCCCCCCTGCCAGGGTCCCGACGGCTTCCATTTTCTGGGACTGTTGGAGACTTGCCAGCAAGTTGAGTCTTTCTTCCTCCGACCGTTTGCGTTCAGAAATGTCACGCATAATTCCCAGATTGCCTAACCACCTATTGTTTTCATCGAACAGTTTCGCCCCGAAAGTTTCACCAGGAAATTCTCTTCCGGTTTTATCCCGATAATACGTGATATACAAATCGCCTGGTTTTTTTGCACTTTTATCAAACACGGTTGCTCCAGTTTCACGATATTTATCTTGATTGGCATAAAGCATTTCGGTGCTTTTGCCCAGAAGGTCTTCTGGTTTGTAGCCGAATGTGGATTCCATACCCTTATTTACCAATTGTATCTCACGGCGTGTATTGGTTATAACAACCCATCGGATATCGTATTGAACATGGTTTCGAACATCTTTTTTTGTTTTAACAATCCCTCTTCCGCCCGCTTACGATCGGTGATATCCCGCAGAAAAGCCACCATCTGTCCGCCATCGGCGGGCTGGAATTGAACGCTCAGTTCCACGTCAAAAATGGTCCCATCCTTGCGGCGGTGCTTGGATTCGAAACGGTCCTCGCCCAGCGCCATGATTTTGGGGGTGTGGAAAACAATGTTATCCTCTGTTTCGGCTACTTCCAGATCGGAAATGCGCTTCGCCAGAAGTTCGTGCTTACTGTAGCCGCTCATCCGGCAATAGGCCATATTGACTTCCAAGAGACGCCCTTGCAGATCCGCCAGCCAGATGCCATCCATGGCCGTCTGGAGTATGATCCGTTGCCGTTCCTCGCTTTTCTGAATCTGCTTTCGTGTTCCAATCTCCTTGAGATTCTTCAGCCCGATTCCGGCAATAACCTCAATCAATCCATTAATGAAGGACAGATAACTATTTAGTCGTTCCTGCGTCCAAATCGGCACCTTTTTTACCGCTTCAATATATGCCTCTTCATCGAATCCATATTTTTTCGCCTGAGCCATGAAAAAGTCAAATCGGGTGGTTCAAAAAAAAAACTGGCCGGTAAAATAGTTACCGTAATGAATGCCCTCAATGATGATAGGCATAGCATTGTCGATGAGACCGTGGGGACATTGATAACTAACCGCCGGATTTGCCTCATGAAGGTGATCTATAATATATTGATCGCTCTTGACTTGGGCGCTCTTTTTCGCATTCGCTGTTTTGCCTATGAAATTTAGTACATAAATCCTGCCAGGGTGTGGCAGTCAGAACTTTTCCATCGTTATCGATAATGGCGGATGGAAACAAATAGATTTCATTCAAACGATCCTGAAGCAGTTGAAACTGTTCCAAGTTGATCAAATCTTGAATTTTGAATGCCATAGAGATTTACCCCTGCGTCTTTATAAGCAATGCCGTTTCCACAATCCCGGGTGAGGATGGACGGTAACACACTTTGGCTGGCAGCCCAATCGACGATGAGCGACGCGACCAGAATTATCCCAAGTCCATTTGCCGCCCACCATACAAACCAACCATTAATTCCTGCGTGGCCTTTCGACCAATTTAGCCAGGTTTTCAGGCATTTGTAAACCACAAAGTCAAGAAATCGAAACGAAAGGATACATCTGCCAGTCTTGAGAGCACTGTTTTTTCTCTTATGGCCCAATGCCCGGGAATCTTATCGGGAAATAATAGAGATCTTCTCTGGAATTGGAAAATCGGAGAGGAGCACGCCTGCAAAAAATTGAGTAGGAAAGAAAAGCGTTTTTGTGGCTCAGCCAAACGGGCTATATCTAATCGATATCAAAGGAGGTTTTAGTTTCAGAAAGGCTGTGAGAGATAGCAGTGCAATATCGCTTAAAAGCTCAGAATTAGATATCTTGAAAAGTGGGCAAGAGGATAATACTCAGATTTCGAAAATTCAATGTAAAATGGAGTAACCAGGGAGTTATTTTTTGCAAGCCTCACAGCTGCTTCAATATGGCCGTAAAAGGATCGAATTCCACGCATTTGAGGGGCCGAGTGGCAATCCGGATCAGGCACTTGTTGCAGGAAGTACAACGAGCTTCACGCCTGTCAGAGGTATGGATAAGACGATTGGGAAGGCCCGGCTCGGAAATCAAGGGACGGCACATCCCCACATAATCCACACCGCAATCCAGAAGATTTCCCATGGCCCGAACAGATCTGATGCCGCCCGTCACCGTCAATGCGTTTTTCCCGACCGATTTTCGAAAGGGTTTGATGGCTTCATGAAAATAGGCTTCCTGTTCTCCGGCATCCTTCATGAGCAGTGTCCTTAGTTTAATCTGATCTTTCATGCCTCCGCTCACCTCAATCATGTCCACCCCAGCATCGCAAAGGGCAGCAGCCGCTTCAGCATATGCATCTATACCCATGCCACCTTTCAAAAAATCATCGCAGTTTATCTTCCAAAGCAGGGGCATATCATCTCCTGCCGATTTCTTGATGGCATCAACAACTGCCAGGGGGAAGCGAAGACGATGATCCAAATCTCCACCCCATGCATCCTCACGGTCATTGGTCAAAGGAGAAAGAAACTGGCTGATGAGGTATCCGTGGGCCCCATGAACCGCTATTGCATCAAATCCTGCCGAGCGTGCACGAACTGAGGCCCTGGCAAAAGCGTCAATGGTTTTCTGAATTTGGGCATTGGTTGCTTTCCGAAGCGAATAGCCGGTCTCCTCAACACCGTAAGAGTATCCAAAGCCTGCAGCACCGCCATGGTGGAGTTGGATTGCGCATTTGGCGCCATCTCCGAATCGGTGAACAATAGTGGGTATCTTGGAAAGTCCGGAAACGTGGCGGTCATCCCAAATACCGATCTGTCCGCCCCATACCCGGCCGCTTTCTTGAACGGCGGCAGCCCCAGTGATCAGAAGCCCGGCACCCCCCCGGGCCAGTTCAAAATAAAGCCGGTAATGGTCATCGGTCACATATCCTTCCGCATCCGCCATATTTTCCATGGTAGCGGAGCGGAGAAACCGATTTTTCGTTTCCATGGTCTTAATGATGAACGGCGCGGATAATGGCAACATAGCCTCTGAACTTCCTAAGGAAAACCATCACTATCCCAGCCTCTGGGCTGGTAGTAGTCCTTGAGCATATGGGTCAATTCTTCATCGGTTATTGTTTTGCCCGAAGGGAGGGCCTCGGGACCCTTACCACCTGAATAGGATTCGACATAAAAGCCGGTCAGAGGGGATTTGGTATAGACACCATAACGACTGCCACCCCATAAGCGGCTCCGGCAAAAAGGACCTGTACCAAAATAGACGAGCGCCGGTATTTAAATAGCTAATCGTATCAAGCGTATCAAGCCATCCAGTTGAGGCCGAGTCTTCCCAATGTCGCATCTGTGGGCAAACCGGTTTTGATATCCCATCCCATGGCATCATAGTAACTGTCCAATGCCTTGTTCAGGTCAACCACCTGGCCTTCTCCAACGCCGTCTGCTGCCGGTTCAGTGAGGAGGCGCTTGGGCAGGGTATCGTCCTTTCGATCAAAACCGTAACGGGAATTAATAATCCTTTCCATATTGATGACCCGCTCCGCAGCCTTCAGAAGATCCGCAGTGGTCCATTCCTTGCCGATTGCCGCTGAATAGAGTTCGGCCCAGGTGCTGGCCTTGACCGCGAGGCATATGGAAGCAAAAAGGCAGGCACCCAGCAGATTGGTGGCCATGGAAAGTTCCTGGACCGGTTTGAGCCAGCCCTTGTTGCCGTCCATTAGAGGATCCTGTTTTTCGTTGATTCCCAGTTCCTCTTCTATATAGCCAAAGGCATCGATCACCGAGGCGTAAGGGCGCAAATGATCAGCTCCTCTGGGAGACACGGCATGTACCACGGCTTCTCCCTTGCTGGCGCGCACACCGCATGAAGCCATTTCCAATCCCTTCACCTGAAACGCATAGTCCATTGCATCCCCGCCCAGTTTTTCGGCAGCTTTTTTGGAACCTTCTGCCAGAAGATCTCCGATGCCCTCCCGGACAGCGATTTTCCGAACGATTTCCAGAGTCCCCTCTACATTGCCCCAAGTGAGTTCTATTCCATCCATCTTTTCTTTGTTAAGAATGCCTCTCTCATACCATTCCATGGCAGTTGCAATGATCTGGCCGGCGCTGATGGTATCCAGGCCCAGTTCATTACAGAGGTAGCCCGCTTTGGCCACAGCATTCACGTCATTGATCAGGCATTTGCTTCCAAACGCCCCCAAGGTCTCATATTCGGGGCCACCGCCGCTCTCGCCGGCATAGGGTCCCTCTTTGATCGTGGTTCTGCGGCCACAGCCGATGGGGCACTGAGCGCACGCGTAGGCCTTCACCTCCAGGGTCTTGTGATAGGCCTCATGGCCCAGCACATCATGAGACTCGGGATAGGTTGTCCTCTGCCAGTTCTTAGTAGGAAGCGTTCCGGTAGCGCTGATGGAATTGTAGAATCCCGGCGTACCGAAAGGTGTAAGCAGCCCGGATGTAAAGGGTTCCGCGTTGATCTGTTCTTTGGCCCTGGCTGATGCCGCCTCTAAAGCATCCAAATTGGCAACTGATACGGATTTTGTACCTTTGATGCCAATGGCCTTGAGGTTTTTTGATCCCATTAGGGCACCAGCGCCACCGCGTCCGGCAGAACGGTGACGGTGGGTCATAATGCAGGAGATGCGTACCAGATTCTCACCGGCGGGTCCGATGGAAGCAACCTGCACACCCTTTCCCATCTGCGCCTCGACGTACGCTTCGGTATCAGTAATCTGTTTGCCCCAAATATCCTGCGCATCCTCAATGGACACTTGGTCGTCCTCGATCCTCAGCCAGACCGGTTTTTCGGATTTCCCTTTCACCAGCAACAAATCCCAGCCGGCTTTCTTAAGTGCCGGAGCAAAATGACCTCCTACGTTGGAGATCCCCAGGGTGCCGGTGGCAGGGGACCGGAAGACCACCACTGTCCTCCCGCAAGCCGGTGCTTTTGTGCCGTTTAGCGGACCGGTGGCAAATACAATGGGTGTACCGGAATCCAATGGCTCAAGGGAAGAATCCACGAATTCCGAAAACAGGCGAACCGCGAGTCCTTCTCCACCGACAAAGTTGTCGCACCATTCCTGGGGAATGGTCTTTTCGTCAACAGATCCACTGTCCAAATCAATCATCAAAATCTTTCCCATATATCCATCCATGAGGAACCCTCCGTACTCTTCATTATCGGTTATGGCCAAATACACTCCACATTATCTCAAGCTAACTCCGGTCAATGTCTCGATAAATCCCGTGTGGTAATTCCCACTTTTGAAATCCGGATGCTCAAGGATCGAAATGTTCAGTGGTATGGTGGTGCTCACACCTTCAATTTGAAAATCTTTGAGGGCTTCAATAAGCCGGGAGGTAGCATTTTCCCGGTTTTTTCCCCAGGCGATCACTTTTGCCAGAAGGGGATCATAAAAGGGCGGTACACTGCCGCCTTCTTCAAGGGCATGATCAATACGCAGATCTTCAGTTTCCTGCGGTAAATGAAGCATCTTGATAACACCTGGAGACGGCTGAAACGTCACGGGATCTTCCGCATAGACCCGGGCCTCAATGGCATGGCCATCCATTTTCACATCGTCCTGTAAAAGGCTCAGTGTTTCGCCGGAGGCAATCTGCAGCTGGGTTTGGACAATGTCCACACCGGTGAGAAATTCCGTTACGGGATGTTCCACCTGAAGTCTGGCATTGATTTCCATAAAATAATAGTCTCCGGCATCGGAGCGCAATCCTTCAATGGTGCCAGCTCCCTGATATTTCATGGCCTGTGCCAACCGAAGGGTGTAGTCAAAAATCATTTTCCGGTCTGCAGGCATAACTACTGGAGAAGGGGATTCTTCAATAATCTTCTGGTGACGTCTCTGAATGGAACATTCCCGTTCCCCCAGACAGAAATAGTTGCCGAAGTGATCTCCCAGAAACTGGACCTCCAGATGCCTGGGATTGACCACCACTTTTTCCAGGTAGCAATCCGACGAGTCAAAAGCGGCAAGGCCTATTCGCGAGATGCGTTCAAAAACCGCCGGCACTTCCGCGTCCGCATTGACCATCTCGATACCCTTGCCCCCGCCTCCTTTGTCCAGCTTCAGGAAAACCGGGTACCCCACCTTTTCAGCAAACCGGTATACCTCCTCCACATCCTTAATGGGGTCAAACGTGCCTGGATTCACCGGGACCTGAACCTTTTCAGCAATATGGCGGCAATAACATTTGGACTCAACCGCCTTCATCACCTCTGGAGAGGGACCCACCCATGTCATGCCTTCGGAAATGACCGCCTGAGCAAAGGCATAATTTTCGGCCAAAAAGCCATATCCGGGATGCACGGAATCAGCACCAGAATGTCGCGCGGCCTCTATGATGGCTTCGACGTCAAGGTAGCTTTTCATGGGGTTGGCGGGGCCGATATGAACAGACTCGTCCGCCTGGCGCGTAAAAAGGGCATCCCGATCCGCCTCGGAGTAAACCGCCACAGTGCGTATTCCGAGAGAGTTGCAGGCGCGGATGATTCGCGATACCACCTCTCCCCGGTTGGCAATCAAGAGTTTTTTTATCATGAGAATCAACCTGTCTTTGCTTCCAGGATTACCATTGGGTTATCCACCTGCATCTCGTCCCATTCCTTGACCAGGATTTCCTTCACCACACCGTCAACATGGGAAAGTACGGTCATTTCATTTTTCATACAGTTGATAACCGCCACCTCCTGACCTTTCTTAACCTCTTCGCCTTCCGTGACCACCACACGGGCTACCAAACCCGGCATATGAGCGTTTATACTGACATCCATTTTTTTTATAGCCTCCCTTTTAAATACTTTCGGTTCATTTTCTTCATCATAAAAATTTGTCTTCAGAGAAACAGACGTCCATCAATTTTTTGTCAGGCAAGTGATGCTTCGGTAAACAGCGCTTTTTGTACCTTTCGCGCTTCCGCCGCTTCTTCAAGTGTACAATAATCAAATTCAATAAAATCCCTGCTCGGTGTTCCCTGTCCGATCTTCCAGAGATCCGCATTGATAACCGTGACCGCACACATGTAACCCCCCAGGGTCGGTCCGTCAGCAATCAGGATGATGGGTGTATTGCCGCAAATATTGAGCGCACCCCGCATACTGTAAGCATGGTCTACGATATTGGACGGGTGGCTTCCTCCGACGCCGCCATCTTTCCGCGCAAAAAAGAAATCGGGCAGCTCATCAAGCCGGTATGCTGAGCGATTTGAGGTGTGTTGTACCTTGAAAGAATGGTCAAACAGGTAATCCATCCCTTCTTTGGTGGCATAATCCGGTGCGGCATTGGGCCCTGGAGTGGCTCTCAGTCGCCATTCGTTGGCATATTCGGGAATAACATCTTTTCGAAGTTTTCTTTCGGAAAGATCTTTGAGATTCCGGGCGGACTTTCCACATTTCAGAATGTCTCCGGGCTGAAGTTTTCGGCCTTCAAACCCACCATAGCTTCCAAAAATGCACGTGGACTTACTGCCCAGATAGGGCGGAACATCGATACCGCCCGCAATTCCCATGTAGGTTCGAAAACCGGCTTCACCAAAGTGTCCGAATTTGATGTGGTCCCCCTTGCTCACCAACATCGATTCCCAATTGGGAACCGGCTGACCGTTGATTTCGGGTTTCATTTCCGTACCGGTCAGGCTGATCACTCCATCTTCTGAAAATTCCGCTTCAAAGTATCCACCCGTAATTTCAAGACCCGCCTCCCCGGGGGCGTTCCCCACCAACAGGTTGGCGAACTGAAGCGCTACATTATCAAATGCACCGGAAGATGCCATTCCTTTCCCCAAATAGCCCAGTCTTCCGGGCCAGTCTTCCACCAGGGTTTCCACGCCGCCATTGATGACTTTCAACATCTGAATATCCTCCTCATGAACAAACGGTTATAGACGAGGGGCCTTTTTTACGCCTTCTGCCTGTAACGCTTGAAAGGCTTTGGCACCCTCTTTGACCTCTTCAGAATTGATGAAGTCCAGGTAGTCCTTTACGATAATTTTCCCCTGTTCGATCTGGTATTTATAATCGGTTTCTTCATGGACATGCTTGTAGATGTGCAGGATTTCATCTTCCGCAACCTCATGGAACCGAATTCGATCGCCATTGCGGTACAGAAAAGGGGTTTCTTTGAACAGAGGGTGTTTTTGTGCAAATTGAAACGTGGGGATGGTCCTTCCAAAGAGCTGGTAACCGCCCCCGGTTTCAGTGGTGTAGGTAAAGATACAGGGGCCTCCGATGCCGACAGTCCCTTCGGGTGTATAGGTACGGGGGGGGTTATATTTGGGCACTACAATGGCGCATCTGGGGTCCATGGGCCAGAAGAAACCGCCCCCCGGCCAGAACCCGCAGCCGCTGTTGTACCACTCCGTGCCCAAAACCTTCCCTTTGATCTCCTCCACGGTAATACCGTTGCACATGGCCATATATTCCAGGTTGTATCCGTTGATCACATTGGGCGCGTCCGGCCTGACTTCTTTGACATATTTGGCGACCGCCTTTTTGGTTTCGCTGTCTTCAAAAGCGATGGGCAGATGTATGATACGGGATTCCAGCTCAATGTGCTCCACATCGGTCAAGGTTTCTTCCGACTCCTGGATTTGTTCTATGAGCGCCCTTACATTTAAGACCTCCGGGTCATAATGAAAAAGATTTGTCCGAATGCCCGGCACCGTTTCAATAAGTCCTTTTAGATCCTTTTTGACCATTGTTTCGTTAATGGTCCCAATCCTGAAAGAATCGAGCAGGTTTGCCCGCTGGTCTCTTCCATATTCCATTTGCAGAAAACCGTCACCGGCCTGTCTGAAAAGGACTTCCAGTCGTGAGTGTTTTTCCGGAAGCGTATCCAGAATCACGTTATAAGCGTCTAGATCCATCTTCTGTCATTCCTCCTAATTAATAATGGTGATGAACAATGAAACGTGTCACTTGCGAATCTCTAAAGGGCCGGGGCTGCGATGTTGTACCCAGCTTTTTCCAATTCCTTATGGACCGCCACCACAATATCCGAAGCATTGGCCGTATCCGAATGAAGACAAACTGAAGTGCCTTCGATGATAATTTCACTGCCCTCGGTGGTCGTAACTTTGCGGTCTTTGATCATGCCAATGACCCGAGCCGCAATATCCGAGGGCTCTCTAACGGCATGGTGCCGGGTGATGACCAGGTTTCCATCGCCGTCATACTCCAGATCTGCGTAGAGCTCATAGACCACCCTGATCCCCATACGTTCAGCCACTTGGCCTGCAACGCCCTTTTTCATAATATACAGATAAAGATCCCGGTCCACATCCAACAACGCCTGACATATGGCCTCGGCCACTTCCTCCCGACGCATGGCCATACCATACAGTGATCCATGGGGTTTCACGTGATGAAGCCTGAGTCCTGCCGCCTCGGTAAAAGCTTTGAGCGCTCCTATTTGGAAGACCATGTCATCATGAATTTCTTCCATATTCAGGTTCATCTCCCGCCGCCCGAATCCTTGAAGATCGGGAAGGCCCGGATGCGCCCCCACCTGAACTCCGTATTTTTGGGCCAGCGCAACGGTCCGTTTCATAACCGTGGGATCGCCCGCGTGAAAGGCGCAGGCCACATTGGCACTGGTGATATATTTCATGAAACCTTCGTCATCACCCATGCTGTACATACCAAAACTTTCACCCATATCCGCATTAAAATCAATATTCATATGTTTCTCCTTATCCTTATATTCAATCAGCGGCCCTTAATGGAAATCCTGAATTGATCCATCACAACCGCAAAAATCAATAGACACCCCATAACCACCATCTGGAGATAGGAACTGATATTCATGAGGTTCATACCGTTTCGAATGAGAACGATCAAAATCGCACCAAAAATGGCGCGAATCACACCGCCCTCACCCCCACGTAGCGAAACCCCCCCGATAACCGCTGCTGCAATAGACTCAAGCGGCAGTGCAGCCCCTAGGTTGGGTTCACCGGAAGCCACCCTGGCCGTCAACATCACACCGGCGATGCCGGTTAGAGTTCCACAGAGGACATATGCCAGACAGGTATATTTTTTGATGGCGATGCCCGACAATCTTGCCGCTTCAAGGTTCCCGCCCAGAGCGTAAAAGTAGCGCCCGATGCGGGTTCGGTTCAGTAAAATAAAAACCAATATCACAATAATGATCGTGACCAGCACCGGCACCGGTATTCCGACGATTTTTCCCACACCCAGCAGTTGGTTCAGCTCGTCGGGCAGGTTGAAAATGGGTACACCTCCTGACAGCAAAAGCGCCAGACCGTGTATAACAGACATCGTCCCCAGGGTCACCACAAAAGGGGAAACCCTGAAAACGGCGATGGTAATGCCATTGGCCAGCCCGACCAGTGCAGCGGTCACAATACCGGCAGCAATGCCGACGATAATGCCGGTCACGGGGGAACTAAAAGAGACAATGACGGAAGAAGTCACAATACTGGTCAATGCGACCGAAGAGCCCACCGACAAATCAAACCCGGCACAGAGGATGGTCAACATCTGACCTGCCGTGACAATGGCCAGATAAGTCGCCTGCCTGCCAACAATCATCATATTGGAGGTGGTCATGAAACGGCTTTCCGCCACACTAAACAAGATGAGAAGGGCTACCAACAGAAAAGGCAGTACACCGACCTTTACAAACGTTTTCTTTAACCATTCCAATTGTTGCTATCGCTCCCTCTTTTATGTTTCGATATTCGGCTCAACGCACTCGGCTCCCGAACCGCTGTGGTCATATCCAAAGCAGCTGCTCAACACCATTTCTTCGGTTGCCTTCCCCCCGGGTATGGTGAGGACATTGGTTCCGGCATGCATCACCATGACCGTATGGCTCAGATTCAGGATTTCCGGAAGTTCCGATGAAATAAAGATGACAGCAGCACCCAACTCGGCCTGCTCTTTTAAAAACATATAAACATCGTGTTTGGCGCCCACATCGATACCGCAGCTGGCCTCATCAAAAATGAAAACCGTGATGTCCCGGGTTATGCCTCTCGACAGCATGACTTTCTGCTGGTTTCCACCGCTCAGATAATTGATGGTCTGATCGATTCTTTTGGGCCGGATGTTCATTTTTTCCACGATCTGCTTGACCGTGTCCTCTTCTTTTCGCGCATCAATAAAACCGCCTCTTTCAAAGAGCGGAATAGAGACCAGTGTCTGGTTTTCTTTTACGGATCGGCAAAGCACCAGACCTTCTTTGTGACGGTCTGGAGGGAAATACAAAATGCCCTTCTCGATGCAACGGGCAGGCGTGGGTTTTTCAAAAGGGTGGCCGTTTAAAGTGATCAGGCCGGCTTTAATTTCATCCAGGCCGAATATGGCGCGACCTACCCGGGATTTTCCAGCACCTACCAGTCCTGCAATCCCCAGAATTTCGCCGGATCTGACTTCAAAGCTGATATCGTGGATACCGCCTGCGGTGGAAAGACCTTCCACTGAGAGAACCGTTTTGCCCGGCTCATGGCTGATACTCGGAAAAATCTCCTGAACTTCCCTGCCGGTCATGAGGGAGATGAGAATTTCTTCATCCGTTCCTGCCATATCCAACGTGTCTACCAGTTTCCCATCCCGAAGAATGGTGATTCGATCTCCAATCTGTTTCAGTTCGTCGATTCGATGGGAGATATAGATTATTCCAACGCCTTCCCCCTTGATCTCTTTAATAATCTGAAACAGGCGTTGGACTTCCTTGTCCGTGAGAGAAGCCGTGGGTTCATCCAACATGAGAACATCCATGCGATGTTGAAAGGCTTTGGCGATTTCAACCATCTGACGTTCGGCTCGCCGCAATTCCCCCACATTTGCCTTTGGGTCCAGATCAAATCCCAGTTCTTTCAGCAAACCTTCCGCCTTATTCAGCATGGCTTTTCTGTCCAGAAGCCCCTTTTTCACAATCTCACTGCCGAGGAACAGGTTTTCCAGAACGGATAATTGGGGGACCAGACTGAATTCCTGATAAACAGCTGAAATACCGGCCATTCGCGCATCCAAGGGGTTTCGAAACTGAACCTGTTTACCCTTTAGATATATTTGACCCTCGTCGGGCAGGTACGATCCTGCCAGGATCTTATTGAGGGTTGATTTCCCTGCACCGTTTTCACCGAAAAGGATATGAACTTCACCAGGACGAAGATCGAAGGATACCCGGTCAAGTGCAAGCACCCCTGGAAAGCGCTTGGTAATATTATCGGCTTTCAGAAGCAGTTTTTCCATTATGTTTCCAATTTCCATTCAATCAGGAATCGATGGACCCTTGACAGGGCCCATCGGAAATCCTTACAGTTAATCAACGTTTATTTTCCAGGTTTCACTTTAAATTCGGGTCGGAATCCTCGGCTGCCGAACAGGAGTTCATAAGGATATTGATCCATGTTTTGCTTTGTAATGGTGGGGATGATGGGGCCTGCTCTAAACGGAAAGTCCTTTCCGGGTTTCTCCCCATTGAGTATTCTTACCATCATATCCACGGCCATCTGGCCCTGGGTGACAGTCAAATCTGAAGGCGCTGCTGCCACCAGACCTTTTCCAATCTTGTCATAAAGAGGGGGAATGATGTAGGTGGAGACTACTTTGACTTCTTTTCGTCCTGCTTCAGCCAGGGGACCTACAGCAGCGTCTGCCGCAACAGCATTTCCCACCAGGTAATCAATTTTGGGGAATGCCTGGAGCGTGTCTTCAATAAGACTCAGCTGCGCATTTTTTCCTGTGTCGCCCCATTTGACCGCCAGGATGTTGATCTTGCCTGAAAATTTCTTGATGGCTTCCTTGAAACCGTCCAGAGTATCAGGAGCCCATCCAGATCCGGCAGGCCCCGGCAGAAAGACCACATTCACTTCCGGTTTCCCTTTGGCATCATCCACCACGAATTCTCCGGCGTGATAACCCATATCATAGAACGAAACCAATGCTTTGGCCGTAATGGCGGGGGCCTGAATATCATTGATAACCTCAACAACCGGTATTCCCTTCTTAACAATCTCACCCACAACGGGATCCAAACCGGCATAGGAAATGGACGCTAGAATGATACCGTCGACACCCTGTTGGGAAAGGTTTTCCACCTGGTTGACCTGTTTGCCCAGTTCGGTATAGCCGCCTGCCGCCACCAACTGAATACCGACGCCCAAACGTTTGGCTTCAGTGATGATGCCATAATTCACCGCCAGCCAGTAGGGGTCCTTCAGATGGGGAAAGGAAACGCCGATTGTATAGGGCTTATTGGCCTTGACAGGCGGCACAAAGTCTTGCAGTTTAGGACCCGTAAGGCTCTCGGCGGCCCTTCCCGGTTTCTTTCCCTTAACGTCATAAGTGCCGTAATAAGTGTTCACTTTGACCGGCCACCAAGGTTTTTCTTCAGCAAAACACAATCCCGCGTTCAAAATAAAAACCAGACCACCAGCCAACAACAATAACTTCGTCCATCTACCAGGTCCAAAATCTATACTTTTCATAACGCAAGTCTCCTCTCTTCTTTTAAGGGTTGACGATTGAACCTTTCAGACGCGGGCCATTAACCGTATCAATGGCCTTAAACCGCACTGACTTCTTTTAGGCCTTCCTTCAGGATGGAACAACCTCTCTCTAACTGTTCTTCTGTGATTACAATTGGCATAAGGGTGCGGATGACATTCCCGTAATTCCCGCAGGACAGAATAATGAGACCCTTTTCCAGGCAACGACTTACAAGAGCCTTTGTTTTATCAGTGGCAGGTTTTCTGGTCTGTCGGTCTTCCACCAGTTCCATTGCCAGCATAGGTCCCAGGCCCCGCACATCTCCGATGATGGCAAACTCTTTTTGAAGATCCAGGAAATGGCCCCGTACACGCTCTCCCAGCTCTTGAGATCTCAAAAGAAAATCCTCATTTAAGAAATCCAGGACCGCTAACGCCGCCCGGCATGAAACGGGGTTGCCCCCAAACGTTCCGCCCAGAGCCCCCACCGGGGGCATTTCCATGATGTCCGCCTTGCCGGTGACACCGGCCAGCGGTAGACCTGCAGCGAGAGATTTTGCCGTGAGGATAATATCCGGTTCTACCCCATAATGCTCGGAAGCAAAAAGCTTTCCGGTCCTGCCCATGCCGGATTGGATCTCATCCATAATAAAAAGCACATCATTATTTTTACATATGGCCATTATTTTTTTGAAATATTCCGGTGGGGGAACCACAAATCCGCCCTCGCCCTGAACGGGTTCGGCAATGACTGCTGCCACCGATTCCGCTTCCGCGTATCCAATGAAGAAATTTTCCAGCGCATCTGCGCAATAAGTATCACAAGATGGATAGGACCGACCATACGGACAGCGGTAGCAATAGGCAAACGGCATTCGATACACTTCCGGGCAAAAAGGAGCAAATCCGGACTTGTAGGGCTTTACCTTGCTGGTGAGGCTCATACCCATATAGGTACGCCCGTGAAAAGCGTTTTCAAAGGCGATGATGCCTTGTTTTTTTGTGGCATAACGGGCGATTTTGACAGCATTATCAACAGCCTCAGCACCGCTGTTAACAAAAAAGGTTTTTTTTGGAAAGTCACCGGGTGTTATTTCATTGAGGCGCTTTGCCAATGCCACATAAGGTTCGTACATACTGATATGGAAACAGGTATGAAGGTATTGCTGAGCTTGATCTTGTATCGCCGCAACCACTTTTTCATTGCAGTGCCCAACGTTGACCACCCCAATACCACCTCCAAAATCAATATATACTTTTCCCTCGACATCTTCAATCATGGCCCCCTGTGCACGTTTCACAAAAATGGGAGCAACATTAAACGGGCCTCTCGGCACATGTTCAGTCCGCAATTTCAGCAACTGCTGATTGGTCTTGATTTCCATTCGAAACTCCTTTAATCTTAAAGGGCCTATGTCTTGTTTTCCACCTCATCTTTTACTCACCGGTGGGGGAAATCCTGAATGTCGATCCCTTTCCGGGGTAATGAGACTCGGCGTTAATTCCCTTAACCTTTGTGAACCCCGCTTCTGTGAGCCTAAAAACTGCCTCGTTCATATCTTCATTGGGCAAAAGCATCAAAATGCAGGTTGAGGTATCCCCTTTGATAATCTTTTGCCGAACGGGTTTCATATCCACCTCAGCAAGTATGTCCAAAGCTCTTTCGAGAGTGTTCCCTTGCGCCTGTACCTCCACAAAAATTTGAGAATTGGAGGGGTGAACCGATAGTGTTTCCGAAAGACAATCAAATGAAGCCATCTTTTTTTTGGACTGGGTCCTGGTCATCATGCGCCGGTTTGCTGGGGTTGGTTCATATAAGGAAGAACGCTATTACATCCTCAAGCAAAGCAAGTTCCGTACCGTTTTTGAAAAACCATTGGTTGGTTCCAAAAAACCTATGGTATGAGCCTTGTTAGAGGGAGATAAACTACGGAAATGTTGAGAATAAAGGGCTGAAAAGACAAAAATGTTATACTTCAATTGCAGAAATAATTGCGTTAAAAGGACAGGATTTTTGATCCATTCATGCATCAATATGCAGAATTGCATCACGCTTAATGCTGTAACGACTCGCTTTTCGGGCCAGTGTGGATTGGTTGACGCCCAGAAGTTTAGCCGCTTTTCGTTGACTTCCACACTTTTTCAAGGCTTTGGCAATCAGAGATTTTTCAAGGCCTTGAACGGCTTTGGAAAGGTTCCAATCCTTGCCCCCCGATATCTCAGCAAGCGCACTGTCATTGACCCGTAAATGGGCAGGTAAATCATCTATATCAATGCGATTTCCCTGGGTCAAAACGACAAGTTGTTCGATCAGGTTTGATAATTCTCTTATGTTTCCGGGGAAAGAGTAACTGCAGAGGCAGTCCATAGCAGCGCGTGAAAGGAACTTATTCATTTTGTATTTTTCATTTAACCGGCTGAGAAAATGATATATGAAAACCGGCACATCATCTATCCTGTCCTTGAGAGGTGGAATGGATATCGGTACAACGTTGAGACGGAAAAAAAGGTCTTTTCGAAAGCTACCCTGTAGCACCATTTTTTCCAGATCTCGGTTGGTGGCGGCAACAACCCTGGTATTGATGGACTTGGGCCAGCGACTACCGATTCTGACAATTTCATTTTCTTCCAAAAATCTCAACAATTTAACTTGGACGTTCAGGGGCAGGTCCCCTATTTCATCCAGGAAAAGGGTCCCCCCATCAGCCAGCTCAAACTGCCCACTTTTCCCTTCGCGGAGGGCACCGGTAAAAGCACCTTTTTCATATCCAAACAGCTCAGACTCAATCAGGGATTCAGGGATGGCCCCACAATCCACTCTGACAAAAGGTCCTTTGCGCCTTGGGGAGAGGTTGTGAATAAAACCGGCCATAAACCCTTTCCCAACGCCGGATTCACCCTCAATGAGGACCGTTGAATCCACCTGGGCCACTCTTAAGGCTCTGTCAGAAACACGCGCCATTTCGTCACTTCTGAAAACCGTACCGCTCAAAAGTTTTTCCTGTTCAGCCTTGAGCGATAATTCTGAACGATAGCTTGAAGCCAGTGCACGACTCTCATCCAATTCATTTCTCAAGCGGTTAAGATTGGTGATGTCCCTTTCGTTGACCACCACCAGATAAATTTCCCCTTGCTCATCGCGTACAGGATTTCCGGTCACCAGTATCTGCCGCCCGTTTTTAAGGTTTTGGATCATGGTAACGCCGGTTCGCTTTTTGAGCACTTCCAGAGTGACGGAACGATCCACCACCCCCTGCTGAATCAGACTATCCATGGATTTCCCGATAACATCTTCGGCCTGGATGTTATTGATTTTTTCAGAAGCGTTGTTCACATTGACCACTTTTCCTTCAGAATCGCAGATCCAAAGGCCATCAAAGCTGGAGTTGATGATGGCATGAAGTTCTTCATTCACACGCTTGTAGGATTCCAGCTGCCCGGCAATTCTTTCGTAGTCCGATATATCCTGAAAGACGCTCATGACCCCAACCACTTTCTGACCGTGAACAATAGGGGTTCGATTGGCAATGATGATAAACTTGTCAATGTTTATTTTTTTACCGATCTGAGGTTCACCGGTCTGGATAATCCTTTTCAGATCCTCCCATGCATCCGGCGATACCTGTTTGATGTGCTGTCCCAGTAAACTTTTCGGGTCCCGGGAAAGCATGCTGCCGGCAGTCCGATTATAAACCACAACAATGCCTTCTTTATCGATGATGGCCACGCCATTGTGGACAGCATCAAGCATTTCTCGGAAATCGTTCGGGGAATCGAATAGCTTCATTGACAAACTTTGCTCCTTGATAGACATCAAGAGACCAGAAATCATGGTCACTCTTTTTGCCTGTCTACAAACGAGAACCTATTATTTTTCAGCTTCTACTATATCATTAATCAATCCATTATGCCATTCACCGATTTTCCGAGTGCCGTACGTGTTGCTTCCAAAGTGCGTTGAAGCTTCAGCAAACTCCACAGATACCAAAAGCCGGCCCGGTGCAAGGACCACTAAAGCCCATTTCCAGGCGATGGTCTCCACTATGGGGAGGGTAGAATCCGAATTGAAATCAAGGTCAGCAGAATCCAAAGGTGGTTTGAACCGTGAGTACCGTTCTCACCTAACGTGAGTCGGTGGGTTCGCTGACAGCCGTACTGAACTGAGCGCTGTCTGACACCACAGCCAAACTGGTGTAACTTGACTGTATTACAAAATAAATCATGCCCCGAAAATCCTGCAATAGGTTTTTTGTATTGCAACGTGCGGATATCGATAAACAGGTTCCAAACTGAAGGTTCTTCAAAATCAATCCAATAAACATCGCCGCGATTGATTACCTATGGTATGTATGGGGCCGATACTTTCTTCAGTCGTCATTCTCATTCAGATATCTTTCCCGATCTTGTGCTACCTGACAACACAATCTTCAAATAGTTCAGGCCTGACAAGACAGATCACAGTATTTCCCGTAAATGCAAAGGGCCGCCATGGTTCCTATGCTGTCAATAAGTTCCGGAATGGAAATCCGCTGATTGAATCCACCCAGGTGGGGTCCGGTAAAGAGGGTGATATCCTCCTCGCCCTTTTTCCGGAGGTTCGCATCTTCCTTTGAAAATCCCCTCTGGTCCAGGAAAAGGAAGAACGCTTCATCGGTCATCGCCTGCTGATCGGAAACCCGGAGGATTTCTTCCATAAACCTGTCTACCCCCATCTCATCCACCATCCGGCTGGAAAGCATGTCCAGATCCATGGGCGCCTGCCCGGTGAATTTTCTTTCCACAAAACCCCTGTAGTAATGTAAAAAGATTCCCTCTAAGAGTTCTGTCAGGAGAGGTTTATTGAAGCAATCCCTGGCGTCGATGGGGTTTCCTTTTCCATCAAAACCGACTCTATTCACATCTTTGCCTCGGAAATAACTCCCGGTTACCAGAAAAAGGCTCAGGAGTTGAGTTCCCATGTGGGGATACAGAACACGGCTTGGCCCGGTAAAAGACTCTAAATGTTCAAAATCCCTGATTCCAGAAAGGCCAAAATTGGGATGCCGGCAGGATTCGAGCCAGCGGTCGAGCCTTCCCGCCCTCTGCCACTCATACAGTCCATGGTCTTCCCTTCGAAACCCCTGTACCCGGTTATGGAAGAGAGGAATAGGGGCCGAATGGAGAATCCCTAATGAAGATAGCCTGCCGAACAGAAAGGCGTTTCGAAAGATGGCCTCCTTGAATGCCTCGGGATCCAACCTTTTTTCGGGGACAGATTCATTCGGATAAAGATAATACTCTTTCCCGGCTAAAAAGACGATGGCATATCGGTCCGGATGAAGTGTCCTGTTTTCAGGGATAGGGATGGGGATATCCTTTAGTTGAAAAAGATGGCTGTTTTGAACTTTGAGGGGTTGAGGAATTTCAAACTTCATGGGAAAAGCATAGGGACCGTTTCGCATATGATCCAGCCAGTCTGTCTCCGTACGCAGGGAGTGTGGAGAATGTTCGGTTCCAGCAAATTTGACCACAAAAAACTGCCCTGGTTCGCTGGTAACTCCCACAAGGCTCCTTCCTATAAAAAAAGGCGCCTCATGAATGACAACGCCGGTCTCTTCAAGAAGATCTCTCCAACTCACAACGGGGATATCTTTCCCATGGTCGTTTTTTACCGCAGGGCCCTCAATGGTAAAGGGAAGGGATCCCAGGGCCTCTGCGACGGCCCTGTGGGCTCGCGCTTTTGAGGTTTGAAGAAGGTCCATGACAGTACGTCGGGCCTCCAGTGCCACCAAGGCATTTTTTGGATAAACGGCGAGTCTACAGAGGACTTCAGCTGTTTCTTTGTGGAGAAAATAGGACTGGGTTTGTCTAAAAACAGCCGCGTTGCTGAAAAGACTCTTGAGGACGGAAACGGTTTTCAAACGAAAAATTTCAGGATTTGTTCCTGCCAGAGCGCATAAATGGGTGACTGCCAGGTATTTCGCCGAAAAACCATGAGATTCGCTGCTCAACACGTTTTCGGATCGTATCAGTTCGTTTTTGAAGTCATTTTTTTTCATACGTACCCGACTCTCTCACAGAGTCCACGGAGAACACAGAGAAAAGCAAAAAGCTCGATGTCTTTACGATAGGAAAAGAGCATGTAAACTTGAGGGACATCCAATTGGGCGGAGTTAGAACCAACCCCCAATAGGCTATGGCAGGCGGGTGGGGACAAGAAAACCCGCAACCTGCAACCCGTAACCTGCAACCCGCTTAGTGTCACAAGATCTGCCTCACTTTCAGACCAATCAGTTTCTGGAATTCCAGGATTGCTTCATAGAAGGATTTGTCATTTTTCCACCAGTTATCGGTCTTGAAATCGGTGTAGGTTGAGGGCGCCATCATGATCTCCACCTGATCATCCTGAAAAACCGTCTCGAAGATGGACCAGGTACGCCTGGATTTCCAGGGAGGAGAAACAAGGATGATGGTACTTTTCCCTGCATCAAGAACCTGTCTGCGAACTTCTTCTGCTTCTTCCCTTATGCTTCCTGAGAACTGCTGCCCTGGAATGCAGGCGACCGCAGGCACTTCTAAGGTCTTCATTATGCTGAAAAGAAGCTCCCCTGGTGTTGGATAATGTCCCCCTTGCTTATTTACCAGCCTGAGGGCCGTCGGAGAGGATATTTCCGGGATAAAAATACGTTTTGCCATCCCTTTCTTGTAGAGATCGGCTGCCATCAGCCCCGTTTCAAAAGGGTTCCCGGGTGTACATACGATGAGGTCTGCTCTTTTCACAGGATGTTCAAGGACAAGAAGGCTGCCGACCCAGGTCAAAATCGGAACATGGTAATAGGAAAGGAGTGTATACCCGATGAGAATGATAAAAAATATCCATTTCAGGAATCCGGGACGACCTCTTTTTCCGGAGTCGGGCTCGATGGGCTGGTTGTCGAACACGAACCCGTCCTGCCCCTTTTCCTCCCCGGCCTCAGGCTCAGTTTCAAAGGCGGGTGGTTGCAGGTCTGTCCATCCCGATAGCCCCTGTGGACTTCCCATTTCTTCTGTCTGTTCTTTTTTCAGCAGAGATCGCAGGCTTTTCATAGCAAACCTCCCGGACCTGGGTAAATTGTCACTTAAAAGATGCAATTAGCGGTTAGCCTTTAGCTATTAGCCGCACAAAATCAGTGACTTTCTGTGCAATAGGGTAGCATCAAAAAGTGACAACCCCCAATATGGAAAAAGTTATTCAAATGCTTTATATCTTAAAGCTAACGGCTAATATCTAAAAGCTAATTGCAGCTTTTAGGTAAAAAGCTTTTTACGAATTCATCATGATTGATTTGTCCCATTTTTCAAAAATGCGATAATCTTTCTAAAAGCATGCGGGTCCTGCAAAAAAAAGAGATGGCCGCCTTCAAACAATTCGAATTGAGCGTGGGGAATCTGCCTGTGCAACCATTCCAGATTCTTCACCGGGCAGACGTCGATGTCGTAGCGGCCGCCGCAGATAAATACCGGCATGGTAAGATCAGGCAGTCGAGAATAGGTGTCGTGCCCTTTTCGGGCCTCAAGCTGCCTGCGTTCACCCATCCTTCGTCCAGCCTCGTTGGCCCCAATCTTGAGATTTTGAATCATCTGATCCAGAAGTGCCCGATACTGTTCAGGGTATGCTTCCCGCCACGCAAGGCTCCGCCTCCCATCCCCGAGCTCTATTATTCGTCGGGCTTTTTCCTGCAGGGGCAGATCGGTAAGTTCGTGCAGAGGATACGAGCTTCCGCCCGGACCTCCACTGCTGGAACAGGCCAGGACCAGGCGTTCCACTCGATCGCGATGCCGGAGGGCAAATTCCTGGGCGACCATGCCTCCGAAAGAGATTCCCAGTACATTGCAATGGTTCCATTTCAAAGAATCCAGCAAACCCGCTGCATCCATGGCATAATCCGCCATAGTGTAGGAGGCATCCGGTTTGTCGGTTCGGCCAAGACCCCGTTGATCATAGGCAAGAATTTCGAAATGGGCCGCCAGGGGGGATTCGAAAATACTTGGCTTATGTCGCAGGTCCCCCCTCGTTCCGCTGATTACTAACAAACGAGGTCCCTTTCCTTGTATTTGATAATAGATCCGTATGCCACGGACGGAAATGAATGGCATGGGTTATGTCCTCGTGCGAAACTCGAAACTCGTTACTCGTTGCTGGTTGCTGGTTGCTGGTTGCTGGTTACACGTTTCCTTATTTCTGAAGTTTCCGCCTTGATCAGACTGACCTTTTTGCTGACCAAAGAGCTGGATTGAATTTACCCGTTCCTTGATAGCCTTTCAAGCAAATAATCCTGAAAACGGAAGCCCAGTATTTCAACAATTTTTCTAAGTATTTTCAGTCGGTATCGAGAATTTCCCAATTCCATAAAGAATTAGAGACGATGCAACGAATCTGTTGACATAACCAGGGCAATTCAATATATTTGGGAACATGGAAGAACCTGCATAAATTTTCCGTTAATGCGGCCGGAAAAGGATCCTTAACGCTTAAATTTTCCCTTAGGAGGCATATGATGGGCGAGCAAGATCTGGTAAAAAAAGAGATAGATAGAAGAACTTTCCTCAAAGTCACAGGAGCAGTCGGTTTGGGCCTGACCGCAACCTCGTTTGGTGTTCCAACCCTGCTCAAGGCTGAGCCAAAGACCATCAAAATCGGGTCTGTTCAGCCGGCCACGGGACCGCTTGCGGTGATCGGACAGGGCCAGCGCAGGGGAAATCAACTTGCGGTGGATTATATCAACGCCAAGGGCGGCATCAAATCGATGGGAGGGGCAAAACTCGAGCTCCTCCTTGGCGACAGCGAAACGAAAGCGACAGTGGGCCGCAGCGAAGCGGACAGGTTGATCAAAGACGGCGCATCAGTACTGATCGGCGCTTTCCAGAGTGGTACGGGAATGGCCATTGCCACTTTGGCCGAACAGAGACAGATTCCATTTGTAATGGATGTGGCAGCCTTGGATGTCATCACCCAGAAAGGGTATAAATACAGCTTTCGTGTTTTCCCCACGGTAACCACCTTTGGAAAAACGGCCTGCAAATATATCGAACAGATGCTTAAAGAGAAAAAAGTCACCCCGAAGAGAGCGGTCGTAACCAACACCGGCGACCCTTTTGGAAAAGGCCAGGGTGGAAATTTCATCAAATGGTTCAAGAAATCCGGTATCCCGGTAGAAATTGTGGAACATATCACCTACCCCTTAGGCATCCATGATCTTTCCTCCGAGGTGGCGAAAATCAAGGCCGCCAAGCCGGACCTGCTCTTTCCAGTCTGCAGACCGGGAGATTCGATTATCCTGACGCGGCAGCTCCTCAAACAGAGGGTACCGCTCATGGGCATTATCAGTCCGGGGAGTCCGGGATGGTATGAGCCGAAAGTGATCAAGGACTTGGGCAAACTGGTCTATTATATCATGGACAATGTTCCCTGGGTCAATACTGCGAGCCCGGTGTACCAGGAAGCCAATGCCCTGTTCAATAAGAAGTATGGAGGATATCTCGATACCAATTCCGGTTTTGCCTATACGGGCATCCTGGTGATTGCCGATGCACTGGAAAGGGCCGGGTCCGGGGACAGCGATAAACTTTTGGCCGCCATCAGGGCAACTGACTTGAAAGCGCAACCCATGGTGGGAGATGCCATTCGTTTTGCAGAGAACGGCGACAATATTAATGCCGCAACAGCCATGGTCCAGGTCCTGCCGGACCCGGATCCCTTAAAAAGGGTCAAGGTAGTCCTGCCCAAGAGTTTCGCCCAGACGGATTACGTGTTTCCCGCCCCCCAGATATGGGATAGAGGATAATGGATTCCACCCTTGCCCTGCAGCTTCTCATCCAGGGAATTCTGCTGGGAGGGCTCTATGGGCTCATTGCCCTGGGGCTCTCCCTTATCTTCGGGGTAATGGGGGTCATTAATTTCGCCCATGGCCAGATGATGGTCATCGGCATGTATATCTCCTACTGGATATTCGCTCTGCTTGGTGTGGAACCCTACCTCTCCCTAGTCATCGTTTCCGCAGCCATCTTTGTCCTGGGATATGTCATCCAGTCTTCCGTGGTCAACCGCATCCTCGATTACCCTGAAGCCATGCAGGTGCTTCCCCTCGTGGCCATCGGGATCATTTTGGAAAACACGGCACTCCTCCTTTGGGGTCCGGATCACCGAAGCCCGCACACTGCCTTTAGTCTGGATACGATCTGGCTGGGAGAGGCCATGATCGACGTGTCCCGCCTTATTGCATTTTCCATGGCCATTATCATCACCTTTGCTATCTTCATTTTCCTTAGAAAAAGCAATATGGGTAAATGCATAAGGGCAGCAGCAGATAACCGGATGGCCGCCACGCTCGTGGGTATCAATGTGAGCCGCATCAACAATTTTTCTTTCGGACTGGGCGCGGCCACAACCGGTGCAGCAGGGGCGCTGCTGCTGCCGCTGATGCCCCTTTCTCCCAATCTGGGCCACGATTTTACACTGACAGCTTTTATTGTGGTAATCTTAGGTGGCATGGGAAATCTCGTGGGCGCCCTTGTGGGGGGCCTCATTCTCGGCGTGGCGGAATCCATGTCTACCCTCTTTCTGCCCTCCACCCTCAAACAGGTGGTCAGTTTCGGTATACTGATTGTCATTATGCTTTTTCGTCCCCAGGGGCTTTTAGGGGGGAAGAAATGACCAGGCTTACTATTTTATTGGCCGTCGTACTGTCCATTCTGCTTCTGGTCCCGCTCTTTCTTGAAAAATACGTCCTGGGTATTTTTATCATGATTTTTTTCTATGCCTACCTGGGGCAGTCGTGGAATATCCTCACCGGGTATACGGGACATATTTCCCTCGGACACGCCCTCTACGTGGGGGTGGGGGCGTACACCTCCACCTACCTGGCCCAGAATTACGGACTCAGTCCCTGGATCGGCATGCTGGTGGGAGGGGTTTTTGCGGTTATTATCGCCCTTTTCCTCGGATACCTGGGATTTCGCTTCGGGCTCAGGGGCGTTTATTTTGTAATCCTGACCATCGCCTTTGCAGAAATCACCAGGCTTATCGTTTCCCATGTGGAAGCCTTAGGGTCTTTTTCGGGGATCTTTCTGGACTTCAATCCTTCTTTCTGGAATTTTCAGTTCAGGGGGAATGTTCCTTACTATTATATTGCCCTGGGCTTCATGGTCTTTTCCATCATCGTGGTTCGTATCCTGGAGGGTTCAAGGGCCGGGCGTTTTATGGTGGCCATCAGGGAAGACGAAGAGGCCGCCCAGGCCCTGGGAGTCAACGCATTCAAGTATAATATGATTGCCATTGCATTAAGCGCGTTTATGACCTCCCTGGCCGGTACCTTTTATGCCAATTACATTTTTTATCTTCATCCCGACACGCTGTTCGGCATGGCCCTCAGCATTGAGCTGATCCTGCGGCCCATTATCGGGGGGCTGGGAACCATTCTGGGACCGGTCTTAGGGTCATTTATCCTCACACCCCTTTCGGAGATATCCAGGGCCTATTTTACGAAGGGAGGGTTTGAAGGACTTCATTTGATCCTATACGGAATTATTGCTGTTCTCGTGGTGCTTTTTATGCCGAAAGGGATTATCTATTACGTGAAAAGGTGGTTGAATCCCGTACTGAGGCTGGATAATAGAACCTATGTTTACTCTGAAAAAGGAAGCGAGGCTGAAGCAGAATCGTGAGCATCTTGAAAGTAACAGAGCTGAGCAAACGGTTCGGAGGCCTGGCGGCCCTTTCGCGACTGTCTTTTGAATTGGGGCAAGGTGAAATCCTGGGATTGATAGGTCCCAATGGAGCGGGCAAGACCACTGTATTCAACTGTCTGAGCGGCTTTCATACTCCCGATGCAGGAGAGATGGTCTTTTCCGGAAAATCTCTACTGGGCATGCAGCCCTATCAGGTGTGCCAGGCGGGCCTTGCCCGAACCTTCCAGATTGTGAAACCATTTCTGACCATAACCGTTCTGGATAATGTAATGGTAGGCGCCCTGATACGGGAAACGTCCATTAAAAAGGCCCGTGACGAGTCCATGGAAATCATCCAGTGGGCCGGTCTCGGTCACATGGCGGACAAGGACGCCGAGGGGCTTCCCCTTCCTCTCAGGAAAAGATTGGAGATGGCCCGTGCGCTGGCGACCCACCCGAAGGTTCTCCTTCTTGATGAAGTGATGGCGGGACTGAACCCCACGGAAGTTTCAGAGATTATTGAACTGATCAAGGAGATAAACGGAAAAGGAATATCCATCCTGCTCATAGAACACGTCATGCAGGGAATCATGGCCCTTTCAGAGCGGGTACTTGTCATTAATTACGGAAGCAGAATTGCTGAAGGGACGCCTGCGGAAGTGGTAAAGGACAAGAAAGTAATTGAGGCCTATTTAGGCAAGGAGTTCCTCAATGCTCAGAGTTGATGGGATAGACGTCTTTTACGGGGATCTTCAAGCATTAAGGAACGTCGGTTTTGAGGCGGGCGAAGGGGAGATAGTCTCCGTCATCGGGTCCAACGGCACGGGAAAATCAACCACCCTCAAAACCGTCTCCGGGATTCTCCGGCCCAAGAAAGGTACTATTGAATTTGAGGGCGAGAATATCAGTAAGGCCTCTACTACCCGGATCGTTCAAATGGGAATCAGCCATATCCCTGAAGGAAGGCAGCTTTTCCCCACCATGACGGTGGAAGAAAACCTTGAAATGGGGGCGCAGTTCCCTCATATGAAGAAGGTTAGAAATGAAACCATGGCGGAAGTATTCGGGTTTTTCCCCCGTTTAAAGGAGAGGCTCAACCAGAAAGCGGGGACCCTGAGCGGCGGTGAGCAGCAGATGGTGGCCATCGGAAGGGGGCTCATGTCCAAGCCTAGACTCATAATGTTTGACGAACCGTCCCTCGGTCTGTCGCCCCTGCTTGTAACCACCATATTTGAGATTATCCGCCGGATCAACGAGCTGAACACATCCATTCTTCTCATAGAACAGAATGTATTTCACGCCTTGACCATCTCTGACAGGGGGTATGTGCTCGAGAACGGAGAGATTGCTCTGAGCGGCGATGGGAAATGGCTCCTGGGAAACCCCCATATCCGGAAGACCTATTTGGGGCTGTAATTTTTTTAGATGCGGATGGATGTAGGGGCACCCCCCCGTGGTTGCCCGTACAATGACAATGCCTGCATAACACGAGAAATTTCGACACCCGTGAACGGATAACACCAATGGAGGAAATAGATGGGAGAGAAAAAAGTTTTTCATACGGAGAAAGCTGCAGTCACCGGGGGGCCTTATGCTCAAGCGGTCATTCATGACGGGCTCATCTATACTGCAGGGCAGGGAGCAATAGACCCGGAAACGAATCAGATCAGACTGGGAACCGTGGAAGAGGAAGCGGAACTGGCTTTGCAGAACCTGAAAATAATCCTGGAGGAAGCGGGTTCATCCCTGAAAAATGTGTTAAAGGTAACAGTCTATCTTCTTGACATGGAAGAGTTTGCCCGATTCAATGTGATCTACAAAAAATATTTTGGGGATGATTTGCCGGCCAGAACATGTATCCAGGCAGCCTGCCTGCCCTTTGAGACACGGGTTGAAGTAGAGGCAATTGCCCATGTATGATTGGTTTTCCGAGCGATTCTAAATGAATGCCGGATGTTTTCCTCTGTTGACATCAAAATGCAGATTTGTTAAGAAAATCGGCTCATCGCGGATTAACGTGATATTTTTTCAGTTGCCGAATAGACTATGCTCAGATTTCAGGCGTCAGGTGTCAGGTGTCAGGAAAAAACATGGCTGTATTCAGCATATTCAACCTAAGAACCAATAGTTATGATTATTAGAATCAGAAAATAGGAATAGTAGGTACTGAAATCTGACACCCGAAACCTGACACCTCGGTTCCGGAAAAAAGGATTCTTCACGCAAATCCGCGATGAGCCAGAAAATCAAGTTTTTTCCGATAAGAGCATTCGTATTACGAAATCATAAACAAGACCATGTTTGAAAGAAAGGAGTATGTATTAGATGGAAG
>Ga0208901_1000304_pt1 | contig 28589 bp, 24 predicted proteins | sample AntAceMetag02UKF_FD_184764 | JGI IMG/M metagenome (GOLD analysis project Ga0208901, IMG submission 184764) | Saline lake microbial communities from Ace Lake, Antarctica - Antarctic Ace Lake Metagenome 02UKF (SPAdes) (version 2) | ecosystem: Environmental > Aquatic > Non-marine Saline and...
AAGAAGGACAGAAAGTTGTGGTGGTGGAAGGCGTTGAAGCTGAGAGAGCCGCAGCCAGGCGAGCCGCCTTGATTTCAGATTTTGAAAACCTCGATATCTACTTTGAATATGACAGGTCAAATCTGAAACCTGAGGCTCAGCGAGTTTTGAGAGAAAAGGCCGATTTTCTCCGTGCGAATCCATCTCACTCCGTCCTTATTGCGGGAAATTGCGATGATCGGGGCACCGAAGAATACAACCTGGCCCTGGGTGAAAGGCGGGCCATGAGCGCCAAAAACTATCTCGCAACCCTGGGAATTTCTCCGGACCGCTTGAAAACCATTAGCTACGGTGAACTGAGGCCCGCGGATCCTGCCAACAACCCTGTTGCATGGGCCTTGAACAGAAGGGACGCATTTAAACTGTTTCAATAGTCCGGGTTGTTCGGTAACATCGTCTAAACCGAATTTGCCAGGGGAAAATGCCATTCATCATTATTTCCGGTGTTGCGCCGCCATCGTTCTGCGCAACACCGGTTTTTGTTAAAAATCTTTTAACATTGTCCTGATAAACCCAATGTTATACCAATATATTGATTAATGGGGTGAAATATGGGAATTCATCTTTTGTTAAAGCCCGTCAATGTCAGAGTGGTTTTCTTTTTGTCTTCATTCCTCCTTTTCTCCGCATGCGCCACGGAAGATAAATTTCTGTATCTCAGCAAAAGAATTGATGCCATTGAAGCAAAAACAGACAAGGACCTGGTTTCAAACAGCGAGCGCATGGCCGCAAACAGCGCCGAAATGAATCGACTGAAAGAGGAAATGCGGTTTCTAAATGGCCGTCTGGACGAAAACGGTCATCTGCTTAAACGGTCCATCGAAAAGGGCACTACGGAAGGGAATAGCGTTTCCGAATTGAACGAACAAATGACCCGTTTGGAATTGCGTGTGGACCGGATTTCTTCCTATCTTGGCCTTGAGCCCAGGGAAAAAGATGCCCTGACGGCGCCCGTGGCGACTCCCCAGGTCCGGAAACCCGCAACACCAATTGCCCTACCGGAGCCCGAGATAAAACTCCCACCTGATCAGACGCTCTATGACGTCAATATGGATATTTATCGTAAGGAAAAGTACCAGGAAACCATTGTCGGTTTTAAAAATTTCCTTAAGAAGTATCCAAAGTCTAAATTGGCCGACAATGCTGCTTTTTGGATCGGAGAGTCATACATGGCCTTGAAGCAGTATGAACAGGCAATTTTGGCTTTTCAGAAAGTGATAAAGAGATACCCGAGGGGCAACAAAGTTCCCAATGCCACTCTCAGACAGGCGCTGGCTTTTTATGAGCTGAATGACAAGACCAGTGCTAAGCTGCTGCTCAGAAAGCTCATCAAGCAATACCCCAAATCCAACGAAGCAAAAATTGCCAGAAATAAGCTGAAGACGATGAAATAAGCACCCTTTACAGGGTGCAGGGTGCAATTGTCAGGGTGCAGAAAAAATCAGCTTCGAGTTTCATACTGCCCCCTGCCCCCCGCACCCTTTTCTTTTTCAACCATCACGTCATTGAATGCCGACATCATATCACTTCGGCTGATGACCCCCAGGAGTTTTTCAGGATCATCGCGATCCACCACCGGAAGCACGGCGAAATCTCCGGACGTAATTTTGGTCAGAGCTGACAGGAGGGTCTCTCCCCGGGTGACCGTAACCACATCACGGGTCGCCATATGCCCCGCGGTAGTGGAACGTTTATCTTTCTTCAGGGCCTTTTTACAGTCGGAAATAGACAGAATACCCTTGAGTCTCCCCTCATCATCCACCACAGGGAAACTGCTGAAACGGCTTTCATAAACCAATTTTTTAAGTCCTTCAAAATCCAATGCAATATTTACCGGTTCCACGGTGGGGGTCATTGCATCGCCAACGATCACCCCCCTGAAACGGCTCATTTCGCTGTCTGAAGCCGGAACCGCGTTGCTTCTCCGGTCATCAACGGTACCGGCCTTCATTTCCTCCACCCGGTTGTTGTAATACTCAATCAGGTCCCGGCGATCGAGCATGCCGATAAGAACCGCGTGGTCCTCGGCTCGTACCACCGGCACCCGCTGTAGATTGCGGATGGTGCATTTTTTCATAACGGCGTTTAAATCTTCTGATGGGGTCGTATAGATGATATCGGGATTGGCCACATCCTTCATCCGCACCAGGTCGCCGATCTCCTGATCGAAGATAACGCCGCGAATATCGTTGATGGAAAATATCCCCGTTAGCCTGTTTTCCTTGTCCACCACAGGATAATAGTGCTGGTGGCTTGAGCTGAAAATTTTTCTGAACCGCTGCAGGGTCATATCCTGAGGAATCAATTGGACTTTCCTGAACTTTCCGGTCAGCTCTTTGACGCGGATGGCTTCAAGGATGTCCACAAAGAAATCCCCCCGGTGGGCATTGGAGTCGATTTTGGATTTGGCCTGTTTGTCATAAATAGTCCACTTCTGGGAAATCAGATAGGCCAGAGAACACACGAGAAGGCCCGGAAGGAGCAGATGATAGGAATTGGTCATCTCACTGACAAATATGATCGTAGAGATGGGGGTATTGGAAACCCCTGCAAAAAAACCGGCCATTCCCACCACCACAAAGGCCCCCGGCTGTGTGACCACATTGGGCATGATGTCATGAAAAATTCTTCCCACCGCGCCGCCCAGTGCACCACCAATCACCACTGAAGGGCCGAAGACGCCACCGCTTCCGCCTGAGCCAATGGAAAAAGACGTGGTCAATATTTTTCCCAATGCCAGGGCGAGAAGCAGCAGCGTGGGAAGTTCGTTGTCCAAGGCCATTTGTGCAAAGCCATAACCAAACGACAGGGTTTCCGGCAGAAAGAAGCCGATAGCCCCCGTCAGCAGACCCCCGATGGCCGGCTTGATATGATTTGGCAGGTTGATTTTTTTGAAAGCCCCCTGAACGCCGTAAAAGGATTTGACATACAGGAATCCCCCCGCGGCCAGGACCAAAGCCAGGACCATATAGGGTCCAAGCTCCAAGGGATTTCGAAATACAAACGGCTGGGTTTCGAAGAGCGAACCCCATCCAAAAACCAGACAGAAAACACAGTAGGCCACCACCGAGGAAATGCCGGCGGGAATAATCACCTCAGATTCAAATTCGGGGTCCCGGTAAAGGACCTCGGCGGCAAACAGTGCCCCTGCCAGCGGCGCCCTGAAAATACTTCCCACACCGGCCCCCATACCCGCCGCCAGCATAATTCGGCGTTCCCGGTCTGAGAGTTTCAGTTTTGTGGCAAGAAATGATCCAAAGCCGGCACCGATCTGAGCAATGGGCCCCTCACGGCCGCCCGATCCTCCCGAGGTCAATGTAATGGCGGAAGCAAAGGTTTTGATAATGGGAATTCTCCCGCGAATCAAACCGCCCTTGTTGTGGTAGGAATCGATGGCGGCATCAGTGCCGTGTCCTTCGGCTTCCGGTGCAAAGGTATACACAAGCCATCCACTGATAAGCCCCCCGAAAACCGGCAGAAAAAGGAGAATCCATCGGTTGAAAACGGTCTTGGTGGGTTCAAAAAGATGCCCTTCACCCGGGGGAGCGGGAGGGCGGTATCCGGCAATCTGATCCAACAGGAAATGGGACCCGATTTGGCAGAGGAAATGAAAAAAAATGGATCCTAAACCGGCAATGAGACCAATCAGGATAAAATAAAAACCCCATTTTCCCACCGTTCTGATGGTGTTGGATTGTGCCTTCAACGTGCTCTTATCGGGCCAGAGTTTGAGTTTGTTTCTGTGGGACATACCAGCTTGCTTCCCTGTAAAGTGTATTTTATAGAAATATTCCTATTATTCTGGCCCTTTATAATGAGGCGGTGGCGCCTCGTCAAGCGGTAAGTTTTGAGGGCTTGGCCATAGCGACCCGTCCATCGACCGAAAATGGCGCTTTTTGACCGGGGAATGTCACCCTCTCCAATACCGATGAAAAATATGTTTAGAAAGCCAAAATGCAAATAGAGTGAAAAAATTTGGCAAAAGTTCATTCAACATTGGCTATTAACACAATTTTTATTGACTTTAAGTCTTCTCAGCACTAATGTGTAAAGAAATGGGAGCTTGGGCTTTCCTGTCCTTCAAAATACCCATCGAACCTATATGAGGAGTTTATGTTATGCCAAAAATCATGACAACCAAGGAAATTGCAAAATATTTAAAGCTGCATGAGATTACCATCTGCAAATATGCAGCCGAGGGAAAGATCCCTGCAATTCGAATCGGTAGAGTGTGGCGATTCGACAAAGATGCCATCGACCGATGGATCGGGGGGGGTCAGAAAGACTGACCCGCTGTTTATGATCACCATTAACCCGTTGACCATGATTGGACGACAGGTGGAATAAGTACGCCCTCTGGATCATCACGAATACAGCAGGCTCGGCTTGATCCACTCTCGATAAGTTTCGACATCCGGCAACCAGTCTCTCCTTAAGTCATATATCGAGCGCCCGGATTCCAGACCATGCCGAAGGGAAACACTCCCTAAAATCATGTCGATGGGGTTTTTTTTGTGCTCATACTCATAGGGTGGCGCTTTCCACTCAAAATGCTCACCATGGAGCGAAATCACGGCCTGCAACACCGCCAAAGCCGTGTAGTAAGGACGGAACGCTTCGAGGTCCAGAATGTGAACCATGAAGCCGCGGCAAAGCTTGCCGGACCACTTGTGAAATGTCGGGCGAAACAGGTAGTCCTGAAGGCGGCATCCATTGAGGGCTTCGGGATCCAGGCGTTTTCTGATGGCCGCCGGTTCAAAGTAAGGGGCACCGAAAATTTCAAAGGGCCGACAGGTGCCTCTCCCTTCGGAAACGTGGGTACCTTCCCATAAAACCTGTCCGGGATAAACATAGGCTGTTTCAGGACACGGCATGTTGGGGGAAGGCATCATCCACCTGAGGCCGGTCTCACGCCAGGTCATGTGCCTGTGCCATCCGATCATGGGTAAGATTTCCAGATCACACCCCAGCGAAAAAACCCGGTTGAACAGGCGGGCCATTTCACCCATGGTGAGGCCGTGCCGCATGGGGAGGGACGCGGGACCCACAAAGGAAAAAAGTTCAGGCGAAAGGCGGTTTCCTTCCAGGATTTCCCCGCCCAGGGGATTGGGTCGGTCGAGGATAACGATTTTTTTCCCAAAACGCGCGGCAGCCCTCATGCAACCAAGCATGGTGGAGGAAAAAGTATAGACCCGTGTACCCACATCCTGAAGGTCAATCATCAGCGTGTCGATAAGATCAAACATCCCGGGATCTGGATCCCTTGATTCGGCGTAAAGACTGAATACGGGAATATCCAGCGCCCCATCGTGGGCATGGGGGGTTTCAACCATATTGTCCTGGTCTTCTCCCCCATAACCGTGCTGTGGCCCGAAAAGCGCCCGAAGCTGCCCGGGAAGCCGTTTGGCAATGACATCCCGAGCGGTTTCAAGCATCCGGTTGAGCGACGCCTGATTTGAAAGAAGGCCCAGTCGCTGCCCCTTGAAGCGGGTCCATTCTCCTTCGGTTAAACGATCAAGGCCGGTAAGGACATTTTTCATATGCTAGCCACTTTCCTGTTCTACAGTGTTCGGGACCATAGTAGGCCATATTTGTTTTCTTTTCAAGGTCCATGCCTATCGGGAATCACTATCCTTCTCTGGGGTTTTTTTGCCTTTGCCGCACCGTGTTCCCATGCGGCCGATTTCGACTCACTAAAAAACAATGGTGTGGAAGTGCTTTTTCCTCCCGCACTTGAGCAGGCCGCTAAAGAGACCGCTCAAATGACACCCCAAATTAAAAAAGACCTTCAAGTGACATTCAACTGGCCCTTCGTCTTGAAACCCACCGTTATTCTCATGGAAGATTCCCGGCGTTTCCGCCAGATGACCCACAGTCCCCTCGTGGTGGGTTTTGCCGTACCCGGAAAAGATCTTGTGGTCATAGATTACCCCAGAATCAGAAACCCCCTGCAATTTAGAAATATCCTGAAACATGAACTCTGCCACCTGCTCCTTCACAAACACGTGGACAATGTTCCTATTCCACGATGGCTTGACGAAGGCATTGCCCAGTGGGCCAGTAATGGCGTAATGGATATTCTCCATGACCAAAAAGATGCCCTTTTGCCGAAAGCCGCTTTTTCTGATCACATCATCCCATTGGGAACCCTGAACAAGGGGTTTCCCGGAAACGCAAATGCTCTGCGGCTGGCCTACGAAGAGAGCAGAAGTTTCATTGACTACATCATCAGCACCCATGGAAAGCCGGGATTACTTGAAATTCTCGGGTTGATGAAAAACGGCGTCACCTTGCGAAAGGCCTTTATTCAGGCGCTTGATACCCCCCTTTACAAAATTGAAGAAGACTGGCAGGCATCCCTTAAACAGAACATTGCGTGGTTTGCCCATCTGAGCTATTATTTATACGAAATCCTCTTTGCCCTTGGCGGGTTGATGGTGGTTTATGCCTTCCTTAAAGTGTTGCGAAAAAAAAGAGCCTATATGGAAGAAGAGTAGCATATGAAAAGGTTTGGTTGATATTTTCGACCAGGTATGCCAAAGTCCCCACATTGTGATGAATTTGCAGACAGGTTTTCATTGAAAGGAGCCAACTAGCATGGATTTTCCTCACTTATTTTCCCCCATCACCATCCAGAACATGGAACTGAAAAACCGAATTGTCATGACCGCCATGCATCTGGGGTATACCCCGCAGGGTGAGGTCACCGACCAACTCGTTAATTTTTACGCCGAAAGAGCCGGAGGGGGCGTCGGCCTCGCCATTGTGGGGGGATGCCCCATTGATGAATTCGGCGGCATGGTGGGCATGATTGCCCTCAATGACGACCGTTTCATCCCCGGGTTGAAGCGACTTACCGATGCGGTAAAAAACCATGGCGCCAAAATCGCGGCCCAGCTCTATCAGGCCGGGCGGTATGCCCATTCAGCCATGATCGGCGGCCGAAAACCGATATCCGCCTCCGCCGTCCGTTCCAGACTGACGGGGGAGACCCCCAGGGCGCTGGCACTTGAGGAGATTCCCGGCGTTCAAGATAAATTTGCAGAAGCGGCGGTTCGGTCACGGGAAGCGGGATTTGATGCCGTTGAAATCCTGGGAAGTGCCGGATACCTCATCAGCCAGTTTCTTTCTCCCATTACCAACCTTCGTGAGGACGAATACGGAGGCTCTTTTGAAAACCGCATGCGGTTCGGTATTGAAACCATTTCAAAAGTTCGAAAGGCATTAGGCCCTGATTATCCGATCCTGCTGCGTATCGCCGGAAATGATTTCATGAAAGGGAGCAACACCAATCATGAGGCAAAAATATTTTCCGCAAAAGCCGAAAAGGCGGGCATCGATCTCTTTAATGTCACGGGCGGCTGGCATGAAACGCGTGTGCCCCAGCTCACCATGGGAGTCCCCAGAAATGCCTACGTTTACCTGGCCAGGGGAATCCGTTCCGCTGTATCAGCGCCGGTCATTTCCAGCAACCGCATCAATGATCCCGGCGCCGCCGAAGAAGTCCTTCGAAGCGGTGGCGCTGACCTTGTGACCATGGCCAGGGGCCTTCTGGCAGACCCCGATTTGCCCAACAAAGCCCTTACTGGAAAATCCCGTCTCATCTACCATTGTGTGGCGTGCAACCAGGGGTGTTTTGACTCCATTTTTCAGGGACGTCCCGCCACCTGCATGGTGAACCCGCGGGCCGGTCGAGAAGCCGAACTGAAAGTAAAACCCGCGCCAAAATCCCGTAAAATAATCGTTGTGGGCGGGGGGCCGGCCGGCATGAAGCTGGCATGTACCGCCAAAGACCGGGGTCACCATGTGATTCTCATGGAGAAAAGCGATAAGCTGGGGGGCCAGATTCTTTTAAACCATTCAATCCCCGGACGCAGAGAGCTTGAGACGGCAGCCATCGACCTGATCCACAACCTTCAGGACAAAGGCGTGGAGACAATTCTGGAACAAACGGCAACACCGAGCATCATCCGCCGGATGGCACCGGATGTGGTGGTGGTGGCTGCCGGCGCTCAACCGGCAAAACCGAAAATCAAGGGTATTGATGGCGACAATGTGATTCAGGCCTGGGACCTGCTTGAAAAAAATATTGAAACAGGGGAAAATGTGGTGATTCTGGGAGGTAATGCAGTGGGCCTTGAAACCGCTCTGTTTCTGGCAAACCAGGGAACCCTGTCACCCGAAGTGCTTCACTTTCTCATGGTAAACCGCGCTGAAACCCCCGAAACATTAACGGAATTGCTCAACCGGGGAAACAAGCAGGTCACGGTGGTTGAAATGACCAAAAAAGCAGGTGCCGATGTGGGGCTGACCACCAAATGGACCCTTATGGGGGAATTGAAGCGCCTCGGCGTGAAAATTCTAACACAAACCGAAGCGGTGGGAATAACAGCAAAAGGCCTTCAGGTGGAAGATGAACAGGGACCCCGGTTTATCGCGGCTGATACCGTTGTGCTCGCCGCGGGGTCAAAGGCTGAAAATGAACTGGCGGATCAGATAGGGGATCAGGTCCCTGAAATCCATGTTATCGGAGACGCTAAAAAGCCGCGAAACGTACTGGCTGCCATTCGAGAAGGGTTTCAATTGGGGTTAACGCTTTAAGGGTTAAAATTATGGCCCAGATCATTTCCATTTCCAATCAAAAAGGGGGGGTTGGAAAAACAACCACCGCCGTTAATCTTTCTGCCGCCATTGCCGCTGCTGAAAAACCATGTCTTTTGATTGATTGTGATCCTCAGGGGAATGCCACCACCGGATTGGGTCTGGATATCAGCGAAATATCCCACGGTCTGTATGATGTTTTGATGGGAACCTCTTCCCTGGAAAATGCCATCACCGAAACCGCACTCCCCCACCTTCACCTTATGGGTGCCACACACGAACTCATCGGCGCCGAGGTGGAGATGGTTTCCATGACCTCCAAGGAATTTCTTCTTAGAAAGCCCATTTCGGTACTTCGAAAACGCTATGATTATATATTTCTCGATTGCCCTCCCTCTCTGGGCTTTCTCACCATCAACGCCCTCACAGCATCAGGATCCGTCCTCGTGCCCCTTCAATGCGAGTATTATGCACTGGAAGGATTGTCCAAACTGCTGACCACCGTGAAAGCCGTCAAGAAAAGACTTAACCCGGTACTCAGGCGCGTCGATATTCTGCTGACCATGTATGACAAGCGGAACAACCTTTCCCGTCAGATCGAGCAGGAAGCCCGTGCGCTTTTCAACGAGCGGGTGCTGAAAACGGTGATTCCTCGAAATGTCCGCCTGAGTGAAGCGCCCAGTTATGGCAAACCCATCATCCTTTACGACATACGATCGCGGGGCGCACAGAGTTACCTGTCTCTGGCGCGCGAAATCATTGAAAGAAAGAAGGCACCATGACAAAACGAAAAGCCCTGGGAAAAGGGTTATCGGCCCTGATTCCCGACGGTCACGATCTGGATGAAAAAGAAGAGCAGTTTTTTCTCTGCCCTGTCGCAGCCATTGAGCCCAATCCAAACCAGCCCCGGCAACGGTTCCTGGCCCATGAGTTGGATGAATTGGCCGTTTCCGTTCGTGAAAAAGGCATCTTGACCCCGCTCTTGGTGAACAAGACCGAAGCCGGCTACCAGCTCATTGCCGGCGAGAGACGCTGGCGGGCCGCCCAGATGGCAGGGCTTGAACGGGTTCCTGTCGTGGTGAAGGACGTAACCCCCTCCGAATCACTGGAACTGGCGCTCATCGAAAATATTCAGAGAAAAGACCTCAACCCCATTGAGGAGGCCCTGGCCTATAGAAAATTGATGGAAGACACAGCATCCACCCAGGAAATGTTGTCACGTCGATTGGGCAAGGATCGCTCCACCATCGCCAATCTGTTGCGGCTGCTGAAACTGCCGACCGTCATTCAGCAGGACGTGATTGACGACCTACTCAGCATGGGACACGCACGACTGCTGGCCGGCATAACGGAAACAGACCCGCAACGGGTACTGCGGGATGCCATTATCAAAAAAGGGTTGTCCGTACGGCAGGCCGAGACCCTGGCCAAAAAACTGAAAAAACCGCCCACACCCAAAAAAGTCTTATCCAAAGACGATCCCTATATTCAGTCGCTATCGGATAATCTCAAGCGAAGCCTGGGGACCAAGGTGGAAATCAAAAAGGAAGGCAAACAGGGCCGGATTCTCCTGTATTTCTATTCCGATGACGAACTGGACCGATTGGTGGAATTCTTAACCTAAGGGCTATCTTTTTATCTGCTTCCATTTTCTTTCCTCACCCCTGACCAGCCTCAATACATTTTCGCCGTGCCTGAAATAGATGAGCGCCGCCATGACAAGTGAAGCAAACACCACGGGTTTCGGTTGATGGAAAAGCGTCAGAAATATGGGGATCGAACCCGCTGAAACCATGGAACCCAGGGATATGAAATCCCACTTCAGGACCACCAGGAGAAAGACAAGAAGACCCAGCACACAGGCGATGGGAGACAGCGCCATATAAATACCCAGGGCCGTGGCAACGCCCTTGCCCCCCCGAAAACCCATGAAAATGGAAAACTGGTGCCCCAGCAGTGGGCAGAGACTGACCACTGCCAGTGCCATCTGGCTCGAAATGTCCCCCTTGAAGGAACAGGCGGAAAAAACAAGGATCGGGACAAGACCTTTCAACACGTCGAGGGCCAATGTCAAAAGCCCCCATTTGAATCCCAGCTCCCTGGCCACATTGGTAGCGCCGATATTCTTGCTTCCCCTTTGGGTAATGTCGATTTGTGCCACCATCCCGGCGATGATTTTTCCAAACGGTACAGCACCCAAAAGGTAGGCTCCCAGGGCAAAATAAAACGTTTGACTGAGCATAAAAGCCCCCCATATTTTTGTTTTCGGGATTTCAGATCTTTACAATACCCGCCGGCTCTGATAGGTTTCCCCACGTAAAATAGCGACGTTTAAAACCGGATGCAACGCTTTTTTCACCCGAAGTGATCGTGCGCGAGGTTGATACTGTGAAACTGATGGTTCTGGATGGGCAGGGAGGCGGCATCGGCGCAACCCTGATTAAAGGGCTCAGGGCTTCCCTGGGCGTCAATCTGGAAATTCTGGCATTGGGAACCAATTCCATTGCCACTTCCAGGATGATGAAAGCCGGCGCCAATCGGGGCGGATCAGGGGAAAATGCCATTGTTCGCACCAGTCACGGGGTTGATGTGATTATCGGGCCTGTCTCCATTTTGATGGCCAATGCCATGATGGGAGAACTGACCCCAAAAATGGCAACCGCTGTCAGCTCGAGCCCGGCCAGAAAAATTCTGATTCCCCTGACCCAGGAAAGCGTCAGGATCGTGGGCATTTCCAGGGAGCCCTTGCCTCACCTGGTAAACCAGGCAGTCAATATGGTAGAAGAGATCGTACAGGAGATGGATAAGCATGTGTGAATCAACGGCATATATTTTAAAAAATGGAAGGGAAGAGGTGTTTTTCGAGGACGTGGATGCTCTGGAAAACAAGAATAATGAGATAAAACTGGTCAATATTTTCGGTGAGACGAAAAAGATCAGCGCAAAAATCAAACAGTTTTCACTGGTAGATCATAAAATCATTCTGGAACCCTGTTAATACCAACCCGGAAACGTCAAAAATTTTGTCGACGGGAGGCACAAACATGATAGAATCCTTTTCAAAAAAAATTCACTGGCTAGGGCACGATGGGTTTCGAATCGACGGCGAAAAAATCATCTATTTTGACCCCTATCAGATCCAGGCCGGGCCCCAGGCTGACCTGATCTTCATCTCTCATGACCATTTCGATCACTGTTCACCTGAAGATGTGGCCAAAATTCATGGACCCGAGACGATTATTATCACCGAAAAGAATTCGGCCGAAAAACTCACCGGTGATGTGAGGACCTTAAAACCGGGAGAGACCCTGAACCTGAATGGTGTAAAAATTCAGGGCGTGCCTTCTTACAACACCGATAAGGATTTTCACCCGAGAAAAAACGGGTGGCTGGGATTTTTGGTTGAGGTGTCGGGCATCAGAATATACCATGCGGGGGATACGGATTTTATCCCGGAGATGAAAGATCTGAAAGTCGATATTGCCCTCCTGCCGGTGTCGGGCACATATGTCATGACAGCGGAGCAGGCGGCTGAAGCCGCCCTCGCCATTGGGCCGAGACTCGCCATTCCCATGCACTATGGCACCATTGTGGGCGGCAGCCAGGATGCCCTGGACTTCAAGCAAGCTCTTGACGGCAAGGTGGATGTGCTGATCCTTGAAAAATCATGATGGAAACGGAAATATCTGAAATTCCTAAAGAAATACTCGAGCCTTATCCCAAGGATGAACGCTCAATCGTCAAAATGCTCTTGAACATGACATCCACTGCCATGAAGCTGGTCTCCAAGGGCGCTCTGGTTTCGGAAATGGTTGGAAAAGCGGTTCTCAGTTCTCCCGAACAGGTTAAAATGATTGAAGAAACCGGTGCTTATTTGAGAGATTTACGGGAAGTGGCAGGACTGACTCGAAACGATGTGAGCCGGACCATCCACCTTGCTGACGAATCATTTCTAACTGCCGTTGAAAATGGTGCCGCAACCCTCTCTTTTGAATTGATTCTGCGCCTGTCTGCTTTACTTGCCCGCCATGATCCGCTTCCGTTTATCATCAAGCTGACCCGGACCTACAACCCTGAAGTTTGGGAAATCCTCGAAAAGTGGGGTCTGGGGCGGCTGCCGGTTCAACTGGAACGGGAGCGGCAATTTATTAATATCTATCGTGGCCATGATCGGGCCAGAAAACTGTCTGATAAGGATTTTCAGCGCGTCCTGGCCTTTACCCGATCCGCCTTTGAAATGGCGCTCGATTTCGCACACGATGGGGAGGATTGATCCTGAATCGGGATTTTTGTTTACTGATTAAGAGACCCTATGAAGAGGAATAATTCATGACCACAAATAATTTGAAAGAAAAAACCGGTATTACCGATAACCTTGAAAAAGACTGCATCAACACCATCCGGTTTCTTGCAGTGGACGGTGTGCAGAAAGCCAACTCCGGTCACCCGGGAATGCCCATGGAGGCGTCTCCTCTGGCCTATCTGTTGTGGACCCGCACCATGAACTATAACCCTAAAAATCCCGAGTGGCCCAACCGCGATCGCTTCGTCCTATCTGCCGGTCACGGGTCCATGCTTCTGTATGCCATGCTCCATCTCACGGGTTATGGCCTTTCCCTTGATGCCCTGAAAGATTTCCGTCAACTGGACAGCCCCACCCCGGGCCATCCGGAATATGGTTGCGCCCCCGGCGTGGAAACCACCACTGGCCCCCTGGGTCAGGGTTTTGCCACCGGCATTGGAATGGCCATGGCGGAACGATTTCTCGCCACCCGGTTCAACCGGCCTGGTTTTTCACTGCTGAACCATTTTGTTTATGCGCTGGTCAGCGATGGTGATATGATGGAGGGCATTTCATCAGAAACAGCTTCCATGGCGGGTGACCTGGGGCTGGGAAAGCTTATCTACATCTACCTGGACAACAAAATTACCATTGAGGGCAACACCCATATTACCTTTACCGAAGATGTAGCCCGTCGTTTTGAGGCTTACAACTGGCAGGTACAGCATGTGGATGGTTACGATCTCCCCGCCATAAATACCGCCCTGACCAATGCCCGCGGAGACACCTCACAGCCCTCTCTCATTATCGCTCGAACCCACATCGCCTGGGGTAGCCCCAATAAGCAGGATACACCGGATGCCCACGGAGCCCCGCTGGGTGAAGAAGAGGTTCTGCTGACCAAGAAAAATTGCGGCTGGCCCGAAGCGCCCACGTTTAGAGTACCCGAAGATGTTCTTTCTGTTTTCCGCCAGGCCCTGAAACGGGGAGAAGCGCTGGAAAATGAATGGCTGGCCCTTTACGCCGATTACCGGAAGAAATATCCGGACCTTGCCCAACAATGGGAGAACATGCATCAAGCGCTGGACACGTCAAAATTAAATGACGCATTGCCCCGTTTTAATGCTGACCAGGGCAACATTGCCACACGAAAAGCATCCGGACAGGTGCTGGCGGCTGTCAAACCCTTTCTTCCGGGGCTCGTTGGCGGCTCCGCAGACCTGGCCCCTTCCAACAACACCTATTTGAAGGGATTTGATGAATTCAAAGAGGAAGGGGGCCCCAATATTCATTTCGGTATCCGGGAGCATGGCATGGGCGCCATTTTAAACGGCATGGCCCTCAGCAAGGCTTTGATGCCCTATGGCGGCACTTTTCTGGTGTTTTCTGATTACATGCGACCGGCCATCCGGCTGGCTGCTCTAATGGAACTTCCGGTCATATATGTTTTTACACACGATTCCATTGGCCTGGGCGAGGATGGCCCGACCCACCAGCCCATCGAGCATCTGGCAAGCCTGCGGTCGATTCCCAACATGGTGGTGGTCCGCCCCGCCGACGCACAGGAAACTGTTGAGGCCTGGAAAATGGCGCTGGCTCATCAAAAAGGCCCCTGCGCCCTCATCTTGAGCCGCCAGGGCCTGCCGGTCATCGACCGCACTAAATATGCGCCGGCCGAGGGGCTTCATAACGGGGCTTACGTACTGGCCGATTCGAAAAGCGATAAACCCGACTTAATTCTGATGGCCACCGGTGCTGAAGTTCATCTTATTATCGGGGCCTATGAACAACTTTCGTCCCGCGGTGTCGCGGTACGCATTGTGAACATTCCCTCTTGGGAGCTCTTTAACACCACGCCAGAGGCATATCAACATGAGGTACTCCCCCCTGATGTCTCGGCGCGCATTGCCGTGGAGGCCGGAAGTCCTCTCGGTTGGGAGCGCTTTACCGGCTCTCAGGGTTTCATTATGGGGATTAACCGATTCGGTGCCTCAGCCCCTGCAAAAGATCTTTTCAGGACCTTTGGTTTTACTGTGGAAGCCGTGGTCGAGAAAGCCGAAATGCTTCTGGGGCTGTAATCAGCGTACAGTTTCGCTTTACGCTCAAAAAAACAAACTACGTGATGATAGATGTTGGAGATTTTTTATGCCATTAGCAACCATTGAAGAAGTTCTGGAAGACCTGAAAGAAGGAAAAATGATTATCCTGGTGGATGATGAAGACCGGGAAAATGAAGGTGACTTGACCATGGCCGCAGAAAAAACCACACCAGAAGCCATCAACTTCATGGCAACCTACGGTCGCGGCCTTATCTGCCTGCCCATGGCGCCCCACCTCCTGGAAAAGCTGAAACTCCCCCAGATGGTTACGGACAACTGCTCCCCTTATGAAACGGCCTTTACAGTATCCATTGAGGCAAGGATCGGGGTGACCACCGGCATATCCGCTGCCGACCGGGCCCGGACGGTTCTTGTGGCAGTTGACGACGATGCCAAACCCGAGGATCTGGTTCAACCGGGCCACGTTTTTCCGCTGCGGGCACGGCGGGGAGGTGTTCTTTTCAGGACCGGACAGACTGAAGGCTCTGTAGACCTGGCCCGACTTGCCGGCTTGAAACCTGCAGGCGTCATCTGCGAAATCATGAAGGATGACGGCACAATGGCCCGCATGCCAGACCTGGAGGTCTTCGCCGAAAAGCACAATCTTAAAATTGCCAGCGTGGCCGACATTATCGAATATCGAATGCGCACGGAATCCTTCGTTCACCTGGCCGCCGAAACCGTTCTCCCCACGCCACAAGGTGAATTCCGCGCCATGGCCTTTATAAACGATATTGACAAACACGAACACCTGGTGCTTGTCAAAGGCGATATTGACCCGGAACAGGACATTCTGGTTCGGGTTCACTCACAATGCACACCCGGCGACATCTTCAATTCCATCAGGTGCGACTGCAGGGCCAAACTGGATAAAGCCATGGAACTTGTCCAACAGGAAGATCATGGGGTTATTATCTACATACAGCAGGAAGGGAGGGGCTTACGACTGGCCCGTTACCAAAACCTTGAGGGTGATGGGCAAGTCATGTCGGAAGCCCACAAGGAGGGTTGTCTGGAAGCGGATTTGAGAAATTATGGGGTGGGCGCTCAGATATTGGTTGCCCTCGGGGTGAAAAAAATGCGCCTACTGACCAATAACCCAAAAAAAATCAAAGGCCTGGACGGATATGACCTGAAGATGGTGGGCCGTGTCCCTCTGGAGACCGAGCGTCCTCCCGTCATCATTCAGGACACAAAAAATCCCTGAAAAAAGCCTTAACAACATTTTTTATCTCAGTATTTTATTGCGTCATCCTGAAGGCCCAACATTAGGACATCATGAACGTCAAAGGGGCCAATGTTTCACGTGAAACATTGGCCCCTTCTTCTTAAAACATTTCCTTCTCTCCCATCTATTACGGTTCTGCCAAACATGTGGCGATCATTCTGTCCAGCAGTTGGCCGAGCCTCCATCCTTTACCCTTTGCAGCAAGCGGAACCAGGCTCGTTTCCGTCATCCCGGGAATGGTGTTTGTTTCAAGCATATAAATCATATCATTATTGATAATCATATCGCTTCTGCTCCAATCCCGGCATTGAAGCGCCTGGTGCGCATTTTTGGCCATTTCAGAAGCTTCATTTTCAATATGAGAATCAATTTGTGCCGGGCAGATTTCGTTGGTCTCACCGGCTGTATATTTTGCGTCAAAATCGAAAAAGCGGTGTCTATCATTTGGTACAATCTCTACCACTGGCAGTGTCTCAAGATGCTTTCGCCCTAACACGGCACATGTAATTTCCCGTCCGGCAACATACTCTTCCAATAAGACCTCAAGATCAAATTGGAACGCCTTTTCAATGCCCACACGAATATCGCGGTCATTTTCCATAATGGAAATACCAATGCTGGAACCTTCGCTCACTGGTTTTATGACGATTGGTGTTCCCAGAATTTCCTTTATTTCACTAATGCATATGCCTTTTTCTTTTTTGAGGATAATATCTTTCGCCACCCGAAGACCAACATTTTTATATACCTCCTTGGTAACCCTTTTATTCATGGCCATTGCGCTTGACAAAACACCAGATCCCACAAAGGGGATACCGAAGACCTCAAGGAGCCCCTGAATTCGCCCATCTTCTCCATATTTACCATGCAGCACATTAAAGACCAAATCCAACGCATGTCTCTGTTGCCACAAAACATTCAAATCATCTTTCGGATCAAATGACCCAATTTCATATTTATCTTTATCCAGGGCGCCCAGAACCGCTTTCCCACTTTTTATGGAAACACTTCTTTCTTTGGACCACCCACCTGAAAGAACTGCAATCCGTATTTTATTCGCCAATGTATCCTCTTAATTCGTGCCCAAACGAAAACTGTCTTTTTCGCCAATCTCTGCGTCAGAAAAAAACTCTAGTTTTCTTTTCAGACACTAATTCAATATATTTTATAAAAAGACCTTAAAAAGTTTTCATCCTTTGGAGACAGGTTAAACCGCGCTCCCGCTTCCTCAATAAGTTTTCTCGGCTTTTGGGCTTCGTTTTCCTTCAAGTTCTCTGCTATCCACTTGATGGCTTGTCTGACGTTTTTCCCTTCCGGTTGAATAGTTGCCATATCGAAGATTCCCCATATTAGAAATTTCTTTGCTCAGAAAAATTCATTTTAACTGACACATCACCGCAGAGAAATTTTCGCTCATCTCCGTTGCTCGTAATGAGTATTAAAGCCCCGTCGCGGTCAATGCCTGCCGCTTCTCCTTTAATACGTTCTTTTCCCGTCTCAATCACCACTGTTTTTCCCAATATCAGTGATTTTTCGTGCCACTTTTTAAAAAAATCTTCGCTGCGCGCCATATCCTGCCCAACCTCATAATAAGAAATTTCTAATCTTTCCAGTAAATTACCAAGGATTTTTTCTCTCGACACCTTTTCATGGATTTCGGAAAAGATACTTGATGTGGGATAAAGGACTGACCTTTCCGTTCCCGGATTCCAGTTAACGTTCAGCCCCATTCCAAGAACCACATGCTGAACGGTTTCTTGCACAACCGAAAATTCGGTCAGAATACCTCCCAGTTTTTTCCCCCCCATGTATATGTCATTGGGCCATTTTATCATGGTATTTAAGCCACTTATGCCATGAATCGCTTCAATTCCAGCCAAAGCAAAAATCATCGTCAGAACAAACACTTGCTTCGTTGGCAATTGCGGCCGCAGCAAAACGGAAAAAAGCAGATTTTCACCCTTTTTTGAAAACCATTCTCTGCCCAGTCTACCCAGTCCGGCGCTTTGTTCATCTGCAATCACCACCGTTCCTTCGGGTGCTCCTTCTTGGGCAAGCCTTTTCAAAAAGACATTTGTAGACCCGATAGTATCCCTGAAAATTATGTTTTTCCCGAAAAGAGATGTTTTTAATGCACTTGCCAGAATATCCGTATTGAACGGTTCCGGGTTTTCAAACGCTTCCTTTTTAACAGTTTTATTTTCCACCTAAAACCTGCATTCAACTTTTTCAAAGATACAGAGAAATTACGGTATTTCAATATATTGGTGAAAGAATAAAACGGATCAAGCAACCCCGAAATGCTGTCAAAAATCCGAGGTTTTCTTTCCAAAAAGTTGAACCCTTCGGGAGCGCGTCTTTTACCGAATCTACCGCCTTATCGAGCGCTTACAGGATTTAGGTTCCATAAACTGACGCCGGCATCCGGCCAATCCGGCCAGAATTCAATGCTCCAGCTCCACCTTCAAATCCCGGGTCATGAGTTCTTTAACCGCCTGCTGGGGATCTTTATCCTCATACAAAATCTCATACACCTGATCCACGATGGGCATAACCACCTTCATTTTTTTTGCTAGCTGATGAGCGGATTTGGCTGTCTTTATGCCCTCTGCCACCATATTCATCCGTGCGGTGATTTCATGAAGGCTTTTACCTTTTCCCACCTGAAACCCCACGGTTCTGTTTCGGCTTAAATCCCCCGTGCACGTGAGGACCAAGTCCCCCATCCCCGCAAGTCCCGCAAAAGTATGGGGATTGGATCCCATTTGAACCCCAAGCCGCGTAATTTCTGCCAGCCCGCGAGTAATGAGTGCTGCTCGCGCATTATGACCGAAATTAAGCCCATCCGCCACACCCGCTGCAATGGCAATCACATTTTTGAGCGCCCCTCCCAACTGCGTTCCCACCACATCACTGCTGAGGTAAACCCTGAAAAAATCACCCGAAAAAAGCTTTTGGAGTTTCTCCCCATGGGTTGAATTTTCACACGCGATGGTCACCGCCGTGGGGAATTTTCTGCTCACTTCTTTTGCAAAGCTGGGCCCTGCAAGACATGCAAAATGCGTTAAAAACCGGGGACCTAGAACCGCTTGAGCCACCTCGCTCATGATCATCAATGAATCATTCTCGATCCCTTTGGTGGCCATCATCAGCGTCATGTCGGAAGTCAAATGGGGTTTCAGCCCCATCAACACCTCTCGAAACACGTGTGACGGCGCTGCAACCAGAACCAGTTGCTTTTGATGTAATGCTTTGTCAAAAGAGGAGACGGGTTTGAGAGAAGGGGCCAGTTGTACGTCCGGTAAAAAAAGCTGATTCGTATGCTTGTCTCTTATTTCTTTATAGACCTCTTCCTCTCGGGCCCATAGATCAACGTCAATACCTTCTTTTTCAGCCAACAGGTTGGCCAGCGCGGTTCCCCAGCTTCCCGAACCGATCACCGCAATTCTTGATAATTCAACGTCCGACACAGACGACTTTCCTTTCGAAATGGCCTTTCATACCAACGCAGATCAGTCATCTTCCATAATCTTAGCAACACCAACCACCTTTTCCCCTTCTCCCAGGTTGATGAGTTTTACCCCTTGCGTGTTTCTCCCTATAACCGAAATATCCGCTACCCGTATTCGAATAATTTTTCCATGGCCCGTAATTATCATCAGTTGATCCTGGTCCGTCGCCTCGTAGGCATAAACCACAGCTCCGTTTCTTTCACTGGTTTTGATGGTAAAGACACCTTTACCCGCTCTTGATTGGGTCCGATATTCATCGGTTTTGGTCCGTTTGCCAAACCCGTTCTCCGTAACCGTCAGGATGGTGGCACCTTCACCCAGGATTTCCATTCCCACCACCTCATTGCCCGGTTCCATTTTAATCCCGATATTTCCCGAAGCCACTCTGCCCATACTTCTCAGTTCGGATTCTTTAAAACGGATGGATTTCCCTTCCTTGGTGCTCAGAAAAATATCCTGTTCACCGCCGGAAACCCTTACACCAATCAATTCGTCATTTTCTTTGATTTTGAGCCCAATCGTGCCCACCGACCTGGGATGGCTATAAGCTTTCAGTTCCGTTTTCTTGACCAGCCCCATTTTGGTGGCCATGACCACATATTTCCCTTCCTCATAATCTCTGATGGGCAGTATGGTGGCCAGACGTTCTCCCTTTTTAAGATCCAGAAGATTCACAATGGCCTTTCCTCTGGAAGTCCTTCCCCCTTCGGGAATTTCATGGACCTTTTTCCAGTAAACACGACCCTTGTTGCTGAAAAAGAGAAAAGAATCGTGTGAAGAGGCCACAAACAGGTGTTCCACAAAATCCTCTTCCTTCGGCTTGGCGCCGGTCATACCTTTTCCGCCTCGACGCTGAGCCCGGTAAAGGCTGATGGGATTGCGCTTGATATACCCCGTATGGCTGATGGTCACCACCATGTCCTCTTCCGCGATGAGATCTTCCATATCGATCTCTTCGGCATCTTCTATAAGTTCCGTCCGCCGTTCATCGCCGTAAGCATCTTTAATCTCTTTCAATTCTTCTTTAATGATATTAAGAACCATTGCAGGCGTGGCCAGGATGGCTTTATAATAGGAGATGTCTTTTAGAAGGGCTTCATATTCAGAATTAATTTTTTCTCTTTCGAGCCCGGTGAGCCGCTGCAGTTTCATATCCAGGATGGCCTGCGCCTGTAAATCAGAAAATTGAAACTCTGCAATCAGTCTGGCTTTAGCTTCCTTTGCATCGGAAGAAGATCGGATCAACTCAATGACTTCGTCCAGAAAATCAAGGGCTTTTTTGAGCCCTTCCAGAATATGGGCCCGCGCTTCCGCTTTCTTCAAGTCAAAAATTGTTCTCCTGACGATCACTTCACGGCGATGTTTGATGAAATGGCGAATCATTGCTTTGAGCGTCAAAATTTCCGGTCGTCCGTTAACAATAGCGAGCAGGATAATCCCGAAGGAAACTTTCATTTGTGTGTATTTATAGAGTTGATTCAGGATGACCAGCGCATGAGCGTCTCTTTTCGTTTCAATGACGATGCGCATGCCGTCTCTGTCCGACTCATCCCGGATTTCTGAAATACCTTCTATCTTCTTTTCCCTCACCTGGGCCGCCATCTTTTCAAGCAGTCTTCCCTTATTGACCTGGTAGGGAATTTCCGAAACGATAATCCTCTCTTTGTTGTGGGCAAATTTCTCCACAAACGCCCTCGCCCTGACCTTGATGATGCCCCTTCCCGTGCCGTAAGCGTCTACAATCCCTTTTTTTCCGATGATAAATCCGGCCGTGGGAAAATCCGGTCCGGGTATAACGGTCATCAATTCCCCCAGGGTAACATCGGGGTTTTCAATAACCATTTCAATCCCGGCGCAAATTTCCATCAGGTTATGGGGAGGAATATTGGTCGCCATTCCAACAGCGATTCCCGAAGATCCATTGATTAATAAATTCGGCACTTTTGTGGGAAGAACCAAAGGCTCAAGGAGGGTTCCGTCATAGGTGGGTGCGAAATCAACCGTCTCTTTTTCAAGGTCGTCCAGAAAATCCTGTGTGGTTCGCGTCATCCGCACTTCAGTGTACCGCATTGCAGCGGGGGGATCCCCATCCACGGATCCAAAGTTTCCCTGACCATCTACAAGACAGTATCTCAGAGAAAAATCCTGAGCCATACGAACGATGGTATCGTATACGGCGCTGTCCCCGTGGGGATGATATTTACCGATGACATCACCCACAACCCTTGCCGATTTTTTATATGGCCTGTTAAAAAAATTCTTCAGGTCATTCATGGCAAAAAGTACGCGCCTGTGAACCGGTTTCAGACCGTCCCTGATGTCTGGAAGGGCTCGACCCACGATAACGCTCATGGAATACTCGAGATAGGATTTTTTCATCTCATCTTCGATGTTAACGAATTCGGGTTCTACATCCTGAAGCATGATATTTTGGTTTCTCCATTCTCTTTCGTTTCATTTAAAAACAAGGGCAAACACACAGGTTTGCCCCGACACCATTTTATAGTTTCCGCGTCTCATGGTAACCAGGCGCCGTCAACCGCTAATGGTTATTATATATCGAGTTCAGTGACTTCCATGGCATTTTTCTGAATGAACTCTCTTCGCGGTTCCACTTTATCCCCCATGAGTATGGTAAAAATATGATCTGCTTCCACCGCGTCTTGCACTTTTACTTGAAGAAGCACTCTTTTTTCAGGATCCATGGTGGTGGTCCACAACTGCCCGGGGTTCATTTCACCTAAGCCCTTATATCGCTGAATCGCCAATCCCCTTTTGCCTTTTTCCATGACATCATTAAGAAAGCTGCGGGGATCTTCTATCTTCTGCTTTTCCTGGTTTCCATTGATCCTGAAGCCATTGGCCTTGAGTTCCCGAAAGTCTTCGGAAAGTGATATTAACTGGCGAAGATCGGGAGAAGATAGAAATGCCCAGTCAACATTGAAAGTATGACCGCCGTTTTGCGTTTCCGTGACGCTGAATTGGTAGTATCCATCGTCCTCCGTTGTTTCGAACTCGGTAAGATCAAAACCATCATCGTGGAGTCGTTTAACAAGACCATCGACAAAGACCTTATCCTTAAATTGCTTTGTGGCGGTCACGCCATTTGAAATAAGGGCCTCCAGAAATTTCTGGCTGAAGCCTTTTCTGGAAAGTTTCTCCATATTATCAAAAAACTTTACGAGCCTGTTCAAGAGTTTTATAAGCCGTTTCCCGGATATTTCCCTGCCGTCCTCAAAGACAACCCTTTCATTTTCAGAAATTCGATCCAGAATATAATCGTTAAATTTCTCTTCATCCTTGATAAACAGGTCTTTCCTTTTCCGCGAAACGCGATAAAGGGGCGGCTGCGCCACGTAAAGGTATCCATTTTCAATCAGATCAGGCATCTGCCTGAAAAAAAATGTAAGGAGAAGCGTGCGGATATGAGCGCCGTCCACATCCGCATCGGTCATGATGATAATTTTGTGATAACGCAGGGAATTCAGAGTATAGTCGTTTTCTCCGATTCCCGTTCCCAGAGCGGCAATCAAGGTTCGAATTTCTTCGCTCCCAATCATTTTATCGAAGCGTGCTTTTTCCACATTAAGAATTTTACCTTTGAGCGGTAAAATAGCCTGAGTTCTTCGATTTCGACCCTGCTTTGCGGAGCCACCAGCCGATTCTCCCTCCACAATAAAAATTTCACTCCGGGCGGGGTCTTTTTCCTGGCAATCGGCCAACTTTCCGGGCAGAGAGTGATCCGATAAAATCCCCTTTCTTCTGGCCAGCTCCTTGGCTTTTCGCGCCGCCTCCCTGGCCCTGGCCGCGTCAATGACCTTGCCCAGGATGGCCTTTATAATTGCCGGATTCTCTTCAAAAAAAGATCCCAACCCTTCATTAACCTGATTTTCAACCAACCCTTTTACTTCGCTATTCCCAAGTTTGGTTTTTGTCTGGCCTTCGAATTGGGGCTCAGGCAGCTTTATGCTGATAACCGCTGTCAAACCTTCCCTCACATCATCTCCTGAGAGCTTTTCTTTGACGTTTTTTGCCATCGGGGAATTGCTGAGGTACGAATTGATACTCCGGGTCAGAGCGGATTTGAAGCCTGCCAGGTGGCTCCCCCCCTCCTTTGTGTTGATGTTATTGGCAAAGGTGAAAAGATTTTCCTTATAGGAATTATTATACTGAAGGGCGATATCAACCAATACACCGTTTTTTTCTCCTGAAATAACGATCGGTTTTCGATGGAGCAATTCCTTGTTTCTGTTAAGATATTCTACAAAAGACTCAATCCCCCCTTCATATATAAACTCTTTCTTCTTACCGGTCCGCTCATCTAGAATATTAATCCGCAGACCCTTTGTTAAAAAAGAAAGCTCACGCATCCTTTTGGCCAATGTCTCAAAATCAAAAATGACCGTTTCAAATACCAGCGGGTCCGGTGTGAAGTGTATTTTGGTTCCGGTTCGCGCGCTTTCACCCCTGATTTCAAGGGGTGTTACAGCTTCCCCCCGCTCGTAGCGTTGATAGTACTTCTTTTTGTTCCGGTATACTTCTACTTCGAGATAACCGGCAAGTGCATTCACCACGGAGACGCCCACGCCGTGAAGCCCTCCGGATACCCGGTATGTTTTGTTATCAAATTTTCCGCCTGCATGAAGTTTGGTCATGACCACTTCCAAAGCCGGCATATTGGCGGATACGTGCATGTCCACGGGAATGCCCCGTCCGTTGTCCCTAATCACCACACTGTTGTCCGTGAGTAATTTGATGTCAATCTGATCGCAAAACCCCGCCAGTGCCTCATCAATACTGTTGTCCACCACTTCATATACCAAATGGTGGAGACCTTCAAAAGCCGTATTTCCGATGTACATGGCCGGTCTTTTTCTGACAGCCGACAGGCCTTCTAAAACTTTTATATCTGATGCTTCATATGTTTGTTCCTGTGTCATATTAAACCCTCATCGGCATAATGAGACCGACAAAACCTTCATCTGCTTCACCCGTCAACACGAAGGGTTTCGAGCTGTCCGTAAAATCCAGATGGATGGTTTCACTCTGCATAGATTGGAGCGTATCAATAAAGTATTTTGGATTAAAACCCGCTTCGACACGCTCACCGTTGTATTTAATTTCGATGGTTTCCTCGGCCTCGCCCAAATCCGGATTGGTCGAGACGAGGTCCATCACATTGTTTTCCAGTGTAATTTTAACAGCCCTGTACCGTTCGTTGCTCAAAATAAGCATTTTTCTCATGGCTTCCACAAGAGCCGCTTTGCTGATATCTACAGGATCGTTCTCATTTTTGAACATCACCGCTTTATAATCCGGAAAATTGGTTTCTAAAAGACGCATCATCAAAAAAGCATTTCCCTTTTTGGCCACGCAGTTTTTCTCTTTAAAGCCAATTTCAATGGTGCCACCATCGGCTGCCATTTTGTTCAGCTCACTCATCCCTTTCTTGGGGATCATAACGCCGTCACTGAGTTCCAAAGATTCAAGATTTACAAATGGTTTATCAATAAGGGAAAGCCTGTGTCCATCAGTCGCCACCATTCTCAAGACGTCTTTTTCATCAACCGTAACTTTTTCAGTCAGCACACCAGATAACTTGAAACCGGCTTCTTCTGCTGTTACCGCATAAATGGTTTTGTTGATCATGTTCACAAGCGTTTCACCCTTTATGGGAAGCATGGTGACGTCTTCGGGTTCCATAAACGCGGGAAATTCTTCAGGGGAAATCGATGCCAGATTAAACCTCGCTACACCATCGGAGATAAATATCCAATTGTTTTCCTTTTCCTTAATATGAAACTCTGCTGATGTTGTTTCTTTAAGAATTTCAAAGATCTTTCGCCCGGACAGGGTTATGCTGCCTTCTTCAAGAACTTGGGCATTGATCGTTTCCTGAAATCCCAACTCTAAATCCGTTGCACTGATACGAACCGTTGTGCCATCAGCTGTAAACAGAATCGTTGACAGTACAGGCATATTACTTTTTTTTTCGATAATGCTTTGAACTTTTGAAACGGATTTGAGGAGTTCGTTCCGATCAATTCTTATCTCCATTGTTTCCTCCGTTGACGATCTATTTGTTATTTTTTATAACTTTATAAAAGTAATTATAATAATAAAGCCCTGTAAGTTTGTTTGAAAATCAGGTAAGCATCCGGTTTTGTAACCTTTGTTTTCTTAAACCCTTTATAAAAGAATGATCATCTGCTTTCAGACAAAAACCCCCGGGCGTCAATTTCCCCCCTTTTTGATCAGGGGTTGATAAACAATGGACAGTTCTGAAAGTCTATCCAACCGAGTTGCTTAAAATAAATCCTCTTAATTTATCTATATCATTAATAACATTAATTTTTAATTTTATATTTTTTTCAATTATATTAATTGAGTATATTATAGATGAATGATGTTTATTACCGAAGGCTTTCCCTATTTCCTTTAAAGACATGTCCGTGTATTTTCTCGTCAGGAATATGGCCACTTGTCTGGGATAAGAGATTTTCCGCTCTTTTTTTCCACTCAAAAGGTCGGATGGCGAAATTTGAAAATATTTCGCCGTGATTTCCTGAATACGCGAGGGTCCAACCTGGGTATGATGCTTATTTTCTAGAATGGATTGTACAATAGAAATATCCATTTTATTTCCGTAAAGCGATGCATGAATTTTGATTTTTTCAATTTGACGCACCAGGTTTTTCAGGTTATTGGTCGAGCTCGCCAGAAAAAACGTTGCGTCCTCATGAAACTCAATCCCTTGCTGCTTTGCCTTTTGGTGGATCACTTTCATTTTCGTTTTTTGATCAAGTGCCTTTATCTCAGTAATCAGGCCCCATTCAAGACGGGAACGCAGTTGGGGCAGGAGATCTTTGATCTGGCGCGGTGGTGCGGAGGCAGCAACCACCAACTGGCGGTCTGATTCTAGAAATGGAGCACAAAGAGAAAGGAACGCTTTTTGTGACTCGCCATGAGAAGCGATGGTCTGAATATCGTCTAATAACAGAAACCGAGGCGCTTTTTCTTCTCCCCAGAAGCCGTTAATCCTGTCAGGGGAAGTTTTTTCAAATTGAGAGATAATGCTTTCAGCTGATAGGTAAACAGCCTCATTATCAGGGCCCTTTTTCATAGCCTCATTGCCGATGGCGTGCAAAAGATGGGTTTTTCCCAGGCTCCATTTGCTAAAGATATAAAGAGGATTATACTTGTAAGATGGATTATTTGCAACATCAAGCGCTGAAGAGCAGGCCAGCCCGTTTGAACGGGCTGTGACAAAATCGGAAAAGGTACAGGATGGATCCAGCCCTGAGGAAAAGGTCGTTTTTGAACTTCGAGGGGTCTGGTATGAAAACCGGATGGCCGGGCGGGCACCAACGAGATCCCCCAAAAGCGTCTGTATATGCTCACTGTAATTTTCAGAAAGCCATGATGCAACAAATTTGTTCGGAACCTCAATAACAGCCAATTCCGGGTTGATCTCAATTAAAGATGCTTGTGACAGCCACGTTTTAATCTCGGCTTTTGGGATATTGCCCCGAATGTTCCGCTTTATTTGGTCCCATATTTCGTTTTTGGTTGTCATGGAAGTCAGTTGTGGGTTAATAAAAAGGTTTTTGTAAAAACAGCGTATTATAGAGTTTTTTTTAAAAGATAGCAATTAAAATTTATCTTTCAGCAGGAGGAGGAAAACATGACGTATTCAATAGCGTTAGCCGGAAAAGGGGGTACTGGTAAAACCACTATAGCGGGTATGTTGGTCAAATACCTGGTGGAAAAAGGGAAAACCCCTGTATTGGCTGTCGATGCCGATGCCAATGCCAACCTGAACGAAGTGTTGGGGGTCGATTCGGGCGAAACACTGGGAGATGCCAGAGAAGATATGAAAACGGGTGTTGCAACGGGTATGACCAAAGACGTGTACATGGAAATGAAACTTCAGGAAGCGGTTGTGGAATCCAGCGGCTTTGACCTCATTGCCATGGGCCGTCCGGAAGGTGCGGGGTGTTATTGCGCCGCCAACACCCTTTTGACCCAATATCTGGAAAAGCTTATTGACAATTACGCCTATCTGGTGGTGGACAATGAGGCAGGCATGGAGCATATCAGCAGGTTGACCACCAACAACATCGATGTACTCCTGGTGGTGAGTGATGCCACAAGACGCGGTTTACAGGCGGCCCATCGTATCGTGGCATTAACAGAAGCCCTCAAATTGAACATCAGCCGGAAAGTCGTTATGGTTAATCGCATCAAAGAAGGTCAATCAGAAGCGCTGAATGAGGCGCTCGACCAATATGATCTGGATTTTATCGGCACTGTCCCTGAGGATTCAGAAGTGCAGCGGTTTGACCTGGAAGGCAGGCCGACCGTTGAGTTGCACAGCGAAAATGGGGCTGTTAAGGCAGCGTACCGTATTTTTGATGAGATAACCCAATAAACACCCATTATATTGTGTACGGTTTTGACTTTATACAATATATGGGGTTTTTAAATATCTGGTAAAACCTTTTAAATTACAGGCAAAAACCCCTTGACAACGCTTCGACAATCTTCTATTTTACGGCGAATGACCTCGAAAGCAGAGGCCTTTTTTTGTGCTTGCTATGTTAAATTTTTCACAAGTAAACTTTTTTACGTTTTATTAACATTAGGCAGCGGCGATAAGCCGCAGATGGTGAACGAACAAAGAATCCAAGAAGGAGGTATAAAAAATTGGCCTTTGAGATTCCCGAACAGCCTTATTCCGGAAGAATAGGGGAAACAACACTTGGCGTTGGAGACGGCGCCGTTACACTGGGTGGAGGAGATTCATACCCATTCCATCTCTTTGAAGG
>Ga0208901_1000306_pt1 | contig 28503 bp, 18 predicted proteins | sample AntAceMetag02UKF_FD_184764 | JGI IMG/M metagenome (GOLD analysis project Ga0208901, IMG submission 184764) | Saline lake microbial communities from Ace Lake, Antarctica - Antarctic Ace Lake Metagenome 02UKF (SPAdes) (version 2) | ecosystem: Environmental > Aquatic > Non-marine Saline and...
TTTCTATTCTTTGTGTCATCATAAGCCTCCAGACAGGGGTTTTATGATGACCATCGCATATTCACATCAATTTGTCCCGTGAAATATGAGAATTAAAAATTTTATTCGAAAATGAGCGAAAGCCGAGGGATAAAATATTTGAACCCTATTTTACAACCAAGGAACAAGGCAAAGGAACGGGTCTCGGACTTTCCGTGGCATATGGCATCGTAAAAGAGCACATGGGCGACATCAAGGTTTACAGTGAATTGGGTAAAGGGACTGCCTTCAACATCTATTTGCCATTAATGAAGAAAACTGTTGATACAGACACGATTCAACAGGCCAAAAGTGCCCCTAAGGGAAATGAATGTATTTTGTTAGTTGATGATGATGAATTTATAGTTGATCTGGAAAAGCAGATGCTTGAACGTCTTGGTTATCATGTAACAGAGCATACGAGCAGCTCCGATGCCTTGAAAGCATTTAAGGCAAGTCCATCCACTTTTGATTTGGTGATTTCCGACATGACCATGCCGAACATGACAGGAGACCAACTCGCCAGAAAATTAAAATCTATCAGGCCGGAAATACCGGTCATTATCTGCACCGGTTTCAGCGAAAGGATCAACAATGAGAACGCCCATACGTTAGGGATCAAAGGTCTGCTTATGAAACCGGTTGTTAGATCCGAAATGGCCCAAATGGTCAGAAAAGTGCTGGACGAGACCAGGAGCAAGACTCAAGGATAATGATCCGAAAGTTAAATCTATGAACTCGAAATGGTTAAAAATACTACCCCAAATAAACAGTGAATTTCGTGAGAAGGTAAGGTGAAAATGCACCGTAATACTTCAAAAGAGGATCTCATCCAGGAGATCCACGAACTAAAGAAAAAGTCCGTTATCAGAGACAATCTAGCTACTCGATTGGTAGAGACCATTCAAGAATCGTTTCTTCGTGAAAAGGAACTGCATGCCATAATGGACGGTTCCAAGGGCGTTTTGGAAGCAAAGGGTTTTGCAGAATCTGCACGTTCCATATTTGACCATTGTAAAGATCTTATTGGTGCAACTTCCGGTTACGTGGCACTGCTGAGTGATACCGGAGAGGAAAACGAAGTCCTCTTTCTCGAAGCTGGAGGACTGCCCTGTGACGTTGACCCTCAATTGCCCATGCCGATCCGGGGATTGCGAGCGGAGGCCTACAGAACCAATAAAACCGTTTACCACAATGATTTCATGAACAGCGAATGGGTTGATTTTATGCCCAAAGGGCACGTGATATTGCGAAATGTCATGTTCGCTCCGTTAATTTTGGAAGGGAAGACAGTGGGGATAATAGGCCTTGCGAACAAAAAAACCAACTTTGATGATAATGACGCCAAAATGGCTGGTGGATTTGGCGAGCTTGCAGCGATAGCACTTCAAAACAGCCGGAACCTGGATGAAAGAATTAACGCCGAAAAACAACGTGAAAAGGTGATCGAAGAATTGAAGATTGCTTTGTCAGAGGTCAAAAAACTGAGTGGACTGCTTCCGATCTGCTCTCATTGCAAGAAAATAATAGGTGATGCCTTTAATTCGCTTGCGAGCTACATATGCCATGAAATATTGTATTCCCCCTCAAAGAATGCCTTGTTAGGGGGTACAATTTAAATCTGTAACTATCAAAAAATAAAGGATTTATTTGATTTAGGTGATGCTATTTCGTAAACTCAGGCTAGATGTTGTGGTCATATGAATTTCTTCTGTAACTCCAACTAACTGACGAATTATTTGGGTACGCAAAGAATATTGCCAGGTCTATATACATCAATCTTGACACAATGTGATCGATATGAAACAAAATCTCGATACGACCCCCATCGATCTGAAATTTGATCATGAACAGATATGATTAGGAGATTTTCACAACCCAGTTTGTTAAGGAATGTTAAATGCCTATCACCTTTTTGCCCAATTGCAATTTTGAAGGCGATTTCGGTTGGGTATCATCACGCGCCGCCAACATTTACGCTTTCAGAAACCACTACAAATTCTTATTATTGATTATAACAAGCGAACACGTGAATTCGAGAGGGACACTGCAATGAAAAAAAATACGATTTCTTCCGGTTTGCCCTTAGTCTATGCTGCGGTGCTTATTGCAGTTTTTGTTTCTATGTCATTTGCTGAAGATCCGAATAACTCGAACATTGTTGAACTTAAAGCCAAAATAAAAAACATGGAAAACAAAATAGAACAATCTAAACGCATTGTTTCACAAGAGCGTCCAGGAGAAATCCTTTTGTATGAAGATCCAGCAACCTCTGATTGTATGTCTATAGGCACAGCCTCATTAACAGATTACCTGAAGGAGAAAGGCCTCACACCATCCGAAATCAAAGAACATTTGGCTATCTGGGATGAGAAATCTTCAGAAATTAAAAAGCGTGTTGAGAAAGACATTATACTTATGGAATCAGAACTCCCTGAGCTGCGTGAAAAACTCACCCCGCCAACGCCTGGGCAGGGTAACGAAGAACCGGAAAAGGAGCCGATCGGCGATGATCTTGCCGTAACTGATGAAATTATTGAAAAAAGAAACATACCCGACGTAAAATTTTCGGCGACCGATGCGTGTGCACCAACCGGAAAAGGCGACGACGGTTTACCCTGGGAAGCATCTGCTTCTGCTAGTAAAATTGAACTACCTAAAAATGTGGATGCGGCGATTCCTCCTGCATTACCAGATATTAGAAATTTGTCGGACGTTTCTTACAATTCCGCAGTTTCTGCGGCTTTCGAAGGAATGCGTCTAATTTACGGACCAATGGAAGCGGGCGAAGCCAAAAAATTTGAAGGTGCCTGGACTCCCCTTTTCGATTATCCAACTCAAAATATTATTGATTATTTGAACAAACTCAATCCCTTAATCAGCCAGTTTTTAGCCAGCCGTGAAGCTTACACACGCACGCTCAACGATATCCAAATGGTTTTTCTCGATGCAGGAACTGCCATTGAAATGGACGAACAACAAGCTTGGGAAACTGCCATGGCTGAAGCAGGAATGTACTCATCGTCGCTACCTCCACTTGAAGCAGCCATGAAAACACTGGCAAATCAAATTCAATCACTTGGAAATCCGCCAAATCCTGCCGATGCAAAATGTGAAGCACAAAGAAGGTATAAGAAATTTTTTATGAGTGGTTATCCTTTTGAAGGAGAATGGATAAACAATGAAGGAAAACATTTCCTGTTAAAAGTTGCCTATGTTTACGATGACGGGAAAGTACTTGTTTACAATTATCCAATATCCTGGTTAAAAGAAAAGGAAGCCCAAGGCTACACCATTAATGCAGTTGGAGAATTGCAGGATATTGATGGAAATCTGGTCATGATGCCCGGGGTTTATGACCTCCTTCAGGTATTTGAAGAATTAAATCCTGGAGTATGGGTGTCACTTTCCTGGAGTATAATTAAAGTTGTATTTATTTACCGTACCAACGAAGAAGATATCGAAGTCAATAAATATCTGCCTCCAACTGCATTTTCAAAAACAACAGAAGAGATAAATTATACGGCTTATAAAACGAAAGAATCTTATAAAAAGCCTCCGGTTTTGAATTTTGACGGAAAAGCTAAAATATGGGATGATTTATTAAAAGTAGTGCCACAAGATATTTGGAGTGGAAATAAATACCGACACTATATGAACTGGCGGCAAGAATCTTCAGGTGAAATAGAGATTGCTATAAACATAACTTCAGATAAAGAAGAAAAAGAAAAACCTCTTACCAACAGCACCCCCCTCCCTGCAAAAGAAAAACCAAAAAATAACAACGACGAAACCGAACAAGCTGAACAAGACAAAAAAGATGCTATCGAATTTCATACCGAAATGGTTGGAGTAATAAAACATAATCTTGATCGGGAGATTGCAGAAAGCAAAGAAGTAAGAAAAAAACTTTCGCAATCAAAAGATAAAAAAGAAGCGGAAGAACATTTCCGTCGGTTAAAAGAATTAGACCTGCGTATTATTGGCTTACAATCTAACATTCAGGCAGAACAGGATTTAGTTGATTCGCACAAAACCGGACAATTGGTACATACCCGCACAGTTTTCGATGATTATGCACGTAATAAATTTATCGAAGATACCCGCAAACAAGCTGCCCGCATTGATGCAACACGAAGAATTGCCCAACGAATTGACCGCCAAATAGAACTTCTTCCCTGGGAAGAGCAAGCTAAAGCACGTGAGGAAGCGCGAAAAATTATTGACGGAAAAACCATTGCATCTGGCGATTTGGAAAAAGCAAAACGACTTGTAAATGCATTTAATAATAAAATTCAAGGGTATGCTGAATACGACGGAGCTAAAGCCAAAGAAGCTGAAGTAGATGCACAGCAAAACGAGTTTTATGCCCAAACAACAATTATGGCGACCGGTGCCTTATTTGTTGGATTTGGTTCGGCTGCTCTTGTACAAGCTTACGGAGCAGAAGCCGCTGCTGCTGTTTACGGACCTCAAATTCTGGGAAGTATCTGGGGCGGAACAACCGGATTGATTGCTGGTGGTCCAAAAGAAGGATTGATTGGGGCAGTTTCGTGGGCATCTCCAAAAGGATTTGCTGCCATGCAATTTCTTGAAGGATACGAAAATGCAGGTTACCAGAAAGACGCTACAACTTCAGCAAAAATATGGGGAGGAGTAAAACAAGCCGGAACAGCCTATTTTATTGGAAAAGCATTTGAATTTGGCGTTGGGATAGTTACAAAAGGTAGTTTAATTGCTTTTGGTGAAAAAAGCCGGCTTTTTAAACCCGTTATTAATAGCCCGTCGCAAAGAGCCAAATTAACCGTTGATGCCATGCGAACTACCCAAAAATTATCGGAAGCAAAAGATGCCTTAAAAAGTTTTCAGAATTTAGAGGTTGAACTGGCCATGTTAAAACGAAATCCGGGAGTAAATTCACAAAAGATTTCGCAATTAGAAAGTGAACTTCAACAACTGTCGGCATCGATGAATGCCGATTATTATGCAAAGTGGTTGTTTAAATACAAAGCTGCACCAGGAGTACGCCGCCAATTTGATTTGAGGGTTCAGAACAATTATACTGAAATGACTCCAGGAATGGTAAAACGACTTGAAGCAAAGGGCTACAACATGGATGGAATTGAATTTCGTCAATTTAGAAATGCAAGTAGCGGAGGTTCGTCGAGTATGGATTTGGATTTGGGACCGGTGATGAAAGGAACAATGAATGAGCCGGGCATTAAAATGTTTAAAAGTAAAATGGTAGTTAAAAAAGATGGTAGTGTTGCCACAATGGAGCATTTTATGAAGGACTCGCAAGCTGCAATGAATGCCGAATACAAACAGATGACCGGAATAAGTGTACACGCCTCCGATATGAATTTGGTAACTTCGGCCCACCCCGAAGCTTTTTCAACTCCAAAATTGTTAGACCACAATATTGAATTTTCGAATTTCACTGCAGAAGAAATTGCAAGTGTTGGTAAGGTATTAAACGTAAAAGTGCAGGGAATAAACAAAAACCAAATGATGACTAATACCACAAAAATGCAAGCCAAATGTCGCGAGTCAGCTAAAGAAATTGAAAACATGCTACTTCGGAAATTAAAACAAGATGTGCAAAAAGCACCTGCAGGCAGTCCTCAGCAAAAACAAATTCAGGCCGACATTAACTATTGGGAAAATATGTTGAAACGATTTAAAAATATAGGAATGGAAGAAACCAATCCCATGAAAATTATTGAAATGAACCGGGAGATTATGCACGAAACAGGAGGCCGCGATGTTACAGGCGTTATTAACGATTTAAAAGTAGCATTTAACCGATAAAAAAACCCATAAAATTATATTTTTTTATTCTTAATATGCTATTCTTTCGTAATGTTAATAACTTATTCAAGTTTTAAACATTTTTTAAAAATTTTCAATATGATTTCCACAGACTTTTCCACAAAATTTAGGAGGTACGACAAATTATGGATTTACTAAGAACTTTATCGAAAAGTGGTTGTACTATCAGTTAACTAAACACTTAATCACATGTTATAGACCCAAAAATAAGGCCCCGGTTGATGCTTCATACTCATCTTTAGTGAGAAACCTATCTGCAATCAGATGATACTCTGGCTCATCTTCTTCAATCTCAAACTGCCGGTAGGTAGGATCAATGATACTACCTAGGCCATCGACCAGCCAACAATGCTGTTTCCCATAACAGAACCCCACTTGCACAGTGAGCTCAGGGAATCTAAATACCATATCTGATACGGCCCCTGTACACGCCCGTATCGATGACTTGAAATCAGGGTAATTGGTATCAATAAAATCCTTATATTTCTGCTCCATTGTGGCCTCTATATCTATAACAATTGGGTGGAGCCGATCCACGTGGCGTGCAGGTTGATATCCCCTGTTTGTCACGTGGAGAGATTTACGGTTATGGTGGCGATTCTGACGGTGATGTGCGGGAATTGTGGGGTGAATTGATGGGTGAATAGCTTCAGGAAAGTCGATTTATTACGCTGAACAGTTGCGAAAAAACAACCCAAGGACAGAAAAGTCATGAAATTTATTAGAAGATTTCTCTTGATAATTTTCAGCCTGACCGCCATTTCAACCTTGATGGCTCCGGCTCGATAACTCTATCACGTAGAGCAACCCGATTTTGCCAGGAAACTGAGAAGACACCCCTACCCCTGGAAACATAAAGGCCTGACCCCGGCCCAGTTCAGGGCAAAAGAGACTAAAGATCGCATATTGGAAATCTCTGACGAGTCGTGGGAGACTTTACTTGAGACCGGCCAAACGATACAATCGGATGGCTACATCAAGGCCGGTTCAGGGCAGTTACGCGGCATTGCCGAGCAAATTCCCCGCCGGATTTCCCTTCTCTACCTCAAGAAATCAGGTGGAGAGAATGAAAAATTTCTCAGGATACGACGCCTCAGCCCAGATAACTACCTATTCAGAAAATCGACTTGAAATAGAGGCCGACAGTACCAGGTCAGTTTCTGAAATCACCCCTGAAAAAATGGCAAGCCTCATCTACGAGCTTCAAGTTCATCAGATTGAGTTGGAAATGCAGAACGACGAGTTGTGTGCTGCTCAGGAGAAACTGGAGGCTTCCCGGGCACACTATTTCAATTTCTACGACCTGGCACCGGTGGGCTATGTCACTATCAGTGACAAGGGGCTGATCCTGGAGGCCAACCTCACTGTCGCCAGATTTTTGGGAAAGGCCCGGGATGAGCTGGTCAACCAACCGATCACGCGGTTCATTTTCGTGGAAGATCAGGACATTTACTATTTCTACCGCAAGACGCTTTTCGAAAACGGCGGGAAGAAGACGTGCGAACTGCGGATGGGTGAAAATTCCGATACCTTTTTCTGGGCATGGCTGGAAGCGACCATTGCTGAGCACGAAGACGGCGTTTCCTTTTGTCGGATTGTCCTAAGCGACATCACCGAGCGCAAGGCGATAGAAGCAGGCCTGGAAAAGACGCGAAAAGAACTTGAGATTATTAAGAAATCAGCGGATGAAGCCCATGAATTCGCGGACAGCGTCATCAATACCGTGCGTGAACCCTTGATTTCTTTGGGTCAAGATCTCAGGGTGGTCACCGTCAGCCGTTCCTTCTATGAATTCTTCAAGGTAAAACCTGAAGAGACCGTGGGACAGCTTATTTATGACCTGGGCAATAAACAGTGGGATATCCCCAGGCTGCGGGAACTACTGGAAAACATCCTTCCCGAAAAAACCACCTTTGACAACTATGAGGTTGAACACGATTTTGCCAGCATCGGCAAACGCACAATGCTGTTGAATGCTCGGCAGATTGAACAAGGGATGGGCAAGGAACGGATCATCCTGCTGGCCATCGAGGACATCACCGAGCGTAAGCAGGCGGAGGAAGAAAAGGAAAGACTTCAATCTCTGCTCCAGCAATCCCAGAAGATTGAGGCGATTGGAACACTGACTGGAGGAATAGCCCATGACTATAACAATCTGATGTCCATCATTATGGGCAATCTGTCCATGGCCATAGAGGAAGCGGAGCCTGATTCTCTTCTGACGGATTTCCTCAGTGAGGCAAACATGGCTTCCTTCAAGGCCAGAGATCTCACTCATGAACTGATGTCCCTTTCCAGAGGGGGTGCTCCTGTCAAAGAAGTCGGATCTTTAGGGGAATTGTCGAAAGATGCTACAGACATCATACCTGCCGATAGCGGTATTTCTTTGACGAAATCCATTTCTCATGATCTAAAACTGGTATCATATGACCCATATAAAATGGGGTCTGTTTTCAGGAATGTCTTGACCAATGCGGTTGAGGCCATGCCGAATGGCGGGATGCTTAAAATAAAGGCAGAAAACTTTCAGATCGATGATGAAACACAAGATTCCAGCCTTCCCCTGAAGCCGGGCGGTTATATTCACATTTCCATTCAAGATCAGGGAAAAGGTATCCCGAAAGAACACCTGGACAAAATCTTTGATCCCTATTTCTCTACCAAGGCCATGGCTGTGCAGAAAGGCATGGGATTGGGGTTGGCCACGGCCTATGCCATTGTACAAAAGCATGGTGGACACATTGCCATAGACTCATCACCCGGCGCAGGGACTACTGTAAATATCTATCTTCCGGCAGCAAGCGAAACGGTAGAATCCGATGGCACAATCGCTTCGGAAGATGACAAGTCATTGCCTGTGAAACGAGTGCTGGTCATGGACGATGAGGAGATGTTAAGAACACTGACCCGGCAGATGTTGGAACGAATTGGGTATGCGGTAGAAACCGTGAAAGACGGACTTGAAGCCATTGAAGCGTACAAAAAACAAAAAGATTTGGGGGAACCCTTTGATGCGGTTATTCTGGATCTAACCATTAAGGGCGGAATGGGGGGTGAACAAACCATTCGGGAACTGCTGAAAATCGATCCTGGTGTTAAGGCAATTGTATCCAGCGGCTATTTCAACGATCCGGTCTTGGCCGACTTTCGGAAATACGGCTTCAAGGGCGCAATGGCCAAACCCTATGACAAAAAAAATCTGAAAGAAGTGCTAGAAAAACTTTTTGGCTGATTGAAGGTTTCCTATATTATTCTGGAATTTCAAAATTCTTAAAAAAAGTTAAGAATACATGTTCCAGCCTTGTCAGCAATGCTACTCGATGCCAAGGTGACCGATGTCAGAAGGCATGGGCGGACACCCGGATAGCATTTGCTCTTTAGAACTTCTCACCTGGGACGGAGGTTCCGAACTCCCACCTTGGCTTTTACCACAAAAAGAGCCCATGAAGGGTAAGACATGGGTTGCCAGAGTAACCCTCCACACAGAGCCACACAGCGCAAGACAGGCTCTACTGCATCCAAACTAACCTCACTTACACCACTGTTCCTAACCACCGCTGACCGTCCTTTCTGTTGTTCAGCAACAGACAGTGTTTAATCACTCAAATTTCGTCGTTATAATCATCAACGCAGTTTTCTACCTTTTCACGCTTGCAATCGATTCTCGTCTTGACGAGCAGTCTTGAGGACGTGTCCAGGGGTATTAATGGCTCTTACCATGAATACCCTTTTTTGAAAATCACCTCACCAGGGGAATGGCTTTTTACCACAGGGAGAAGGATTTCAAGGCACCATGCAAAACGTCTCTCAATAGGGGTCCCTTTTTAGAGAAATCACGGGTGGAGGGAGTAAGGTATCCATAAAAGATATACTATGGAAAAAGAAGGGACCGGCCCAGATCTGCCAGCAGAAAAGCATGCTTTATAGTCCGTGGTCTGTGATAGAAGGATTCTGTTCCGATCTGACAAGCCCAAATGTGAGGATAGTTGATTAGCATTTGAGTTATTGTGGGGTGCGCGAAGTCCTGATGAATTTTAGATCATTCCTGGCGTTCAAGGTTTATTTGTATCCTTCACTTCTTGACTTTTCCACCTTTGATTTTGTAGTCTTGTACAATATCAGCCATTCTGAGATGCTGGCTTAATGCATGTTATCCTCCTGCCGTGATTGTATAAGCGGAAAATTGACCGACCCCCACATGTTGTGATTATATGAATTTCCGGTATGACTTCAGAGACGCTAATTAGCTCCAGCAGTACATAAAGCATATGTCAAATTTTTTGGTAGGCTTGATTCTTTGAGGTATGCTCCGGAAACCAAACGATTTTTGTTCTTTTTATTTTGCGATTGATTTATGGAGGGTTACTTCCCGATGGTACTGAAAAGTAAGCAAATTTCAATCCTGATTATAATTTCCTGCATCTTTTCAATGCCACTAATATCGTGGGCCAAAGAGAAATATCTAACCATCAACTGCACCATTCATTCTCCCTATGAGGTTTTCTTCTTTCGATTGGTTGAAGAAGCCTGTGCGCGGAACAATATCACCGTCACCAGATCCACACCTCCTGTGGGTCGGTCACTAATCAACGTTAATGAAGGGATCGATGATGGGGATGGCCCCAGGATTGCCGGGTTGACATCAATTTATCCCAATATGGTTATGGTTCCGGAAACTTTCGGGAACTTTATTTTCGGGGTGTTTTCAAAGAACAAAGATATAAACATCGACGGATGGAATAGCTTCTCGAAGTTAAACGTGGCTTATATCACGGGATGGAAGATTTTTGACCGTTATGTGAAAGATGCAAAATCTATCACAACCGTGAAAAACAAGGATCTTCTATTCAGGCTTCTAGATGCCGACAGAACCGATGTGGTGTTGATTACAAAAATGGCCGGTTATGCTATGGTTCAGAAACTCGAATTGAAAGGCGTTCAATTTTTTGAGCCGCCCCTCGCTGTTGTGCCCAACTTTTTGTATCTGAACAAGAGACATGAAGCACTGGCGGTTCAACTGGGCGAAACCCTCAAGGCTATGAAACGCGATGGGACCTATCAGAAATTATACGATGAAATGATGAATCCTCACCGGGCCAATTGAAAAAATGCTGAAGACACCTGTCAACCTTTCCAAAAGTGTACTTGTAAAGCGTCTGATTTATAGACTCATCATCTCTGCGGCGATGCTGATGTTGGTCTCTCTTGTTGTCACAGCATTTCTGACCTGGTCCTCTGAAAAAAGAGGTTTAGAGAACCAGTTCAAAGAAATTGAAAGAAACTATGGCAAAATTATTCAATCAGCTCTGTGGGAAAATGATGCAGAGACTATCAAGATTATTCTGATGAGCCTTTCTCAGATGCCGGGGATTCAATCCGCCCATATTCATCAAGAAAGCCGCATCAGATTCAAAGCAGGTGAAAAAGACCCGGATATGGGATTTGTACACAATTTTCAAATCAGTCGTACCTACAATGGCAAAGTCTACGAATTAGGCCACCTCCATGTCGAACAAGATCCGAATTATGTAAGCCAGAAAATAATTCGGGAAGTGCTCGTCATTGGATTATCGCAGGCGGCAATTATTCTTTTAGTTTCCCTTCTCATGTTTGTTTTGACTTACCGCTTTGTCATTGTGCGTCTGTTGACCATACAGTCACATACCGCCTCATTATCCCCTGACACATTGAATGAACAGATGATGGAAATGCAAAAAACTTCCGACCCGGACGAACTGGATGATCTGAGCAAAACAATTAGTAAAATGCAAAATAATCTTCAAGCGTCATTTGCGGCCCAAAAAGCTCTTGAGCGGGAACTGAGGCAGGACCAGGAAAAACTCGAAGACATTGTTAGGGAAAGGACAGCGTCTCTCAACACAATCAACGAACAACTGCTTCTGGAAATTGGCGAAAAAGAAAAACTCCAGGCGGAGCGGGAGAAGATCATTGTTGACCTGCAAAGCGCCCTCGATGAAGTCAAGAAACTAAGCGGGATGCTGCCCATCTGTGCTAACTGCAAGAAAATTCGTGATGACAAAGGTTACTGGAATCAATTGGAAGGCTATATCTCCAAACACTCCGAAGCAGTTTTTTCCCATGGTATCTGCCCTGAATGTGCCAAGAAGTTATATCCTGACTTTGATTTATATGAAGAATAAGGCACTGGGGAAATCTGGATTCGACATTCCATTCCGCTTTTGTTTTCAGTTTGTTATATGAAAGGGGAAAGATTTTATGTGATGAGCTACATCCCATCACCACCCATAATTCAAATCATTATCGAAGCCTTGAGAAATGAGACCCACATTTTGCGGCCGCTTACTTCATAGAAAGTCACCAAATAACCAAAGGCTCCCTCTATATCATCCTTGTTGCAAGAATTTTTTTTCAGGACGAAACAATTGATCTGCCAGCCTTGTGTAAATCGGCTGTCCCAGAATTCAAAAATACGATACGCAAACTGGCATGATCCCCGATTCAACCTAACTATATAAACCTTGAATTTAGACTGCCCCCAGAAAAACGAAAGAGTACATCTGGTAGTGCTAACCTGTTGCGTGTCTGAAAAGGTGCTCGTTTTTTGATTTTTGTCTCTTCTTTGGTCTTTATTTGGTAATGCTAAAATCATATCAGGGCTGGAAAGGACCAATACTTAGAACCTGTGATATCATCATTTGGAGGGGCGGATCGGAAACTGAGATATGCCATAGCTCTAACAGCTTTTTGGGTGTTTTGAAACCCGTTGATATCTCCAACGTATACATCTTTTGGGTGACCGTGTGGTATCTGCTATCGTTCCCAGGCTTCTGAATGCTAACAATTCTTGTAATATCAAAAGTATATCTCAGGTTTACAATTTCCCAGACTCGAATATATTACCAGTTTTTTGAACCCTAATATTCAGGGGTTTTGTTAAATTATTCCCAACACAACCAAGTGCTTCGCACAACGGAAACAGGGACTCTCACACGGGGCCGGAATACGCTCAGATCATGGAGAAGTGTTCAAACCTCCGGCAGATGCCTTGAGGTCATGACCGGTCTCAGTCGGCTGCAGACCATTTTTTGAAATCGGATCTCCTTTACAGCTATTGAGCTTGGTTCTAACTTCGCCCACTTGATACGATCATCCGAGAATAAGTTCGACAGTTCATAATCATAATCATAATCTTAATCATACTCTTTTTAGCCTATTGCAGGGCTCTTCGATTATGATTATGATTAAGATTATGAGTAGGAAAACAACGCTAATGGCCGATGTTGGGACCAAGCCCCAACTATTGATAGGATGGACCCACCCTTTTTGACAGAATAAGGGATCCAGGTGTCCTGGTTTGTTACTTCAAACCTCATGTAATCTATTTGAAAACTGCCTTTGTCCGCTGTCAAGGGAACGGGGGGTGGTCCCCATAATTCCCCAGTACCTTCTATTTTTCCGGCCCTGAACCGATATGTCACCACCGATCGTTACCCTTTTTTAGCTCCCACAATAAAAAAACTACCTTGTTTGCGCCAGCGCAAAGACGCGGGTGGAAATAACGGCTATCGTTTTTTTCAACAATGACCGACGAACCGAATTTTCGAACAAAACGGAAAAAGAGGAAAGCCATGCCACAGGAAATCATGATTGTTGCGCTTTCGGCCATAGGCCCGGTCATCGGATCCGGTATAGGCGTCTGGAAAAGGCCTACCACAAACTATATTCACAACATGCTCTATTTTGCGGCGGGTATCATGCTGGCCATTTCTTTTCTGGATTTGATTCCCGAAAGCCGCCACTTGGGATCCATCTTGACCTGTGTGGCAGGGTTGGCCATCGGTGCCACGGCCATGTGGGCACTTGACCGGGTGTTTCCCCACGTTCATGGATGTGCGGTATGTGGGGAGGACGAGTGTCACATGGGACACACGGCCAATTTCCTGATTCTGGCCATTTTCCTGCACAATTTTCCCGAAGGTATGGCCATCGCCATCGGTGCGGCGACAGATGTCAGTGATTCCATTGTGATTGCGGCTGCCATTGCCATCCACAACATTCCAGAAGGCATCTGCACATCCGCGCCCCACTACTATGCATACGGCAACCGTTGGAAATCGTTTATGTTGTCTTCGCTGAGCGCATTACCTATCGTGGTGGGGTATTTCGTTGCCCGTTACCTGTTCACCCAAATTTCCCCTGAAATTATGTCTGTGCTGGTCGGCGCGACCGCAGGGTTGATGATCTATATCTCCGCCAACGAATTGATGCCGGCCGCTCAAAATAACAGTGGCAGGCAGACTATCTTTTTTTTCATGTTCGGCATCGTCAGCGTCTTGCTGCTTGAACTTATCGGCTGAATCGATTCCGAATTAAAGAACGGCATCGGAAAGGAAAATAAGCGTGAAATCAAATATATAGACCGATATTATTGCCAAATAACTTCTGGAAGGTTACCCATGACTTTTGCAAATGTTCATGGATATGGAACTGATGTGTGTCGATTGTCCAGCATAGGCTTTTCACACCCCCGGGGGTATCTTCCGAGAATACCGCCTTGATCTGAACCAATTGTTCCATCGCATCTATTAAGGTTATCGGAGATGACGAGGAATCACAGGGGCTGTTCACTCCAAAAAAAGATGGGCGGAGCAGTCAAAAAAACAACATGATATGATTTAATGAAAGGAAGCTCACATGGAAAAGGATTGGGAAAATAGAAAAGACCGTTTTGGGGTCGTGGACGTGAGAAAATTAACCAGTAACTTTTTGCCGGGACTTCTCAACAAAGCAGGTGAAGTTGAAGTGGGGGAAGGGATATGTGTAGTTCAGAGTTTTGAACCTATTCCCCTTTATTCCGCCATGGCTTCTCTCGGTTTTGAGCATATTACCGATAAGGTCTCGGACAATGAATATCGGGTATCTTTTTACAGAAAAGAAAAAAAGGAAGCACCATTTCCCGGTACCGGGGATGTTCCACTTAAACCGGCTGCCATGCTGAATTTCAAGAAAATTGACAACTCACTGGCCAATATAGCGGTAAATTTCTGGAATTTGACATGGGGAAAAGAGAAACCTGCAATTGATCTGAAGACGAAATTACTCCTGTCACTTGCAAATGGGGTGGGTGCCGGCAGATATCGCCAGGCAACACGTGAACTGGTAAAGGCGTATTCACTCGGTGTTACCGTAGATGAATTAGATGAGCTTTTTTCCTTGTTTGTGTGGAATGGCGGGATAGGTACCTTCGCATCAGAGATAGGTACTTCGGCTCTGTTTGGCGCATATCAAACAATAAAGGCCCTTGAAGGCAAAGGAAAAACACGTAAAGAGGTGATGAGTGAACTTATGGAAAAATTTGGTGAGAAAAACCCGAAAGTTAACGTGATACCAACGTAACATTGCGGTACCCGTTCACGGAATTACTGAACACCCGCTTGCCCTATATAGTATTACGGTGGACGAACCGTGCAGAGGGCAGGTCTAGGCCTGAAAACACTAACACTTGAAATCTAAAGGAGACAGCGCCATGAAAGCAAGAAAAATTAAAGATCGCATTTATTGGATGGGTTCGGTGGATTGGGACAGTCGTCTGTTTGACTCTCTTATCCCCCTTCCGGATGGAACAAGCTACAACGCCTATCTCATTGAAGGGAGCGAAAAGACTGCCTTGTTGGATACTGTTGATCCCCCCATGGCCCATGAACTCCTCTCTCAGCTTGAAGGCGTCAAAAAAATCGATTACGTCATTTCACAGCATGCTGAGCAAGATCACTCCGGAACAATCCCCCAGGTTCTTGCAAAATATCCCGATGCAAAATTGATATCAACGCCTAAAGCAAAGGGAATGCTTATCGATCTTCTGCAAATACCCGGGGAATCTTTCATGACCGTCGAGGATGGTGAAACCCTCTCTTTGGGGGATAAGACACTGCGGTTTATACATGTTCCCTGGGTTCACTGGCCGGAGACCATGGCGACTTATCTGGAAGAAGACAAAATCCTTTTCAGTTGCGATTTTTTTGGTTCCCATATTGCAACAACTGATCTTTTTGTCACGGATGAAGGTCGTTTCTATGAAGCCGCTAAGCGTTACTTTGCCGAAATCATGATGCCATTCAGGGGCGTCATCAAAAAAGATCTGGAGAAACTTGCGCCTTATGAGATTGAAATGATCGCTCCAGGCCACGGTCAGATCATCAGCAACCCGGCATTTATCATGGACGCCTACCGCGATTGGATTCTCTCGCCCCCCAGAAATACGGTGGTCCTGCCCTACGTATCCATGCACGAAAGTACGAAGCACATGGTTGACCATTTTGTTGCGGCCCTTGTGGAAAGAGACGTCAGGGTGGAACAGTTCAACCTGGCTGTGACCGATATCGGAAAACTCGCCATGGCCCTTGTTGATGCAGCGACAATCGTCGTGGGCACACCCACAATCCTGGCGGGTCCTCATCCTTATGCGGCCTACGCTGCGCTTCTGGCAAATGCCCTACGGCCCAAAACAGAATTTCTTTCCATCATCGGCTCCTATGGATGGGGTGGGAAGACGGTGGAGACACTCGCGGGAATGATCCCCAATCTCAAGGTAGAAGTGATAGAACCCGTCCTTTGCAAAGGGATACCCTCGGAAAAGGATTTCAGGGCATTGGATGATCTGGCAACCGCTATTTCAGAAAAACACAAGGAACATAATTTTGTTTAACAGTTGTTTAGAAGCCTTTAGATCCGAAAAGATATAAGAGGACGTTCCTTTCCGGATAAACAATTAACCTTAATAGAGGAGAAGAATCATGTTTTGTTTTCAATGTCAGGAAACCGCTAAGAATACAGGCTGTACGGTAAAAGGAGTTTGTGGAAAACCGGAGGACCTCGCTAATCTCAATGATCTGTTGATTTACGTTTTGAGGGGTGTTTCCATTTATGGTGAAAAGGCAAAAGAACTGGGAATTGTCGACAATAAAACCGGCCTATTTATTGCGCAGGGCCTATTTTCAACCATTACGAACGTGAATTGGAAAAACGAATGGTTTGTGGACGAAATAAAAGAAGGGCTGAAAATTCGCGAAGGGCTCAAGGCCCGGTTTCTCGCTGCGTACAAGGAACAAAACGGTGAGGAGTTCAAAGGGGAACTCCATGATTCGGCCACATGGTTTTCCGATGATGAAGCGGAATTTTATGAAAAAGCAAAATCCGTAGGGATTCTCGCAACGGAAAATGAAGATGTTCGCTCGTTAAGGGAATTGCTCATTATCGGATTAAAAGGCGTTGCCGCCTATGCCGATCATGCGGCGATCCTGGGATTTGAAAAGGATGACATTTATCAGTTTATCATGGAGGCACTGGCCTCAACCACCAAGGATCTCTCCGTGGATGAAATGGTGGGTCTGGTTATGAAATGTGGAGAAACAGCGGTAAATACCATGGCGCTTCTGGATGAGGCCAATACGAGCGCCTATGGCCATCCGGAGATAACAGAAGTGAATATCGGGGTTCGCGGAAATCCCGGGATCTTGATCAGCGGTCATGATCTGAAGGATATGGAAGAGCTGTTGAAGCAAACCGAAGGGAGTGGCGTGGATGTTTATACTCACGGTGAGATGCTTCCGGCCAATTACTATCCCGCATTCAAAAAATATGATCATTTTGCGGGAAACTATGGTGGTTCCTGGTGGAACCAGAACAAGGAATTCGAGTCCTTTAATGGTCCCCTTGTTTTGACGACCAATTGTCTTGTTCCGCTTAAAAAGGAAAATACCTATCTGGACAGACTTTTTACCACCGGAGTGGTGGGTTATTCCGGGGCAACGCATATCCCGGACAGACCTGAAAATGGAACAAAAGATTTTTCAAAAGTTGTAGAACGGGCGAGGAAATGCGCGCCTCCCATTGAAATTGAAACCGGAAAGATCGTGGGCGGGTTTGCCCGCAACCAGGTCCTGGCACTGGCGGACAAGGTTGTGGATGCCGTGAAATCCGGCGCCATTAAGCGCTTTATCGTCATGGCGGGCTGCGATGGTCGTCAAAAATCGAGAAACTACTTTACCGAAGTTGCCGAGCAGCTTCCCAAGGATACGGTTATTTTAACTGCCGGATGTGCCAAATACCGATACAATAAGCTGGATCTTGGCGATATCGGAGGTATTCCGAGGGTGCTCGATGCGGGGCAGTGCAACGACTGTTATTCCCTTGCCGTTATTGCACTTAAGCTGAAAGAGGTGTTTGAACTGGATGATATCAATGATCTTCCCATCTCCTTTGATATCGGCTGGTATGAACAAAAGGCGGTTGCGGTTCTCCTGGCACTTCTTTTCCTCGGCGTTAAAGGGATTCGTCTAGGGCCGACACTTCCGGCATTTGTATCCCCGACAGTACTCAACGTGTTGGTGGAGAAGTTCGATATTAAACCGATCGGCGAAGTCGGAGCGGATATCGAAGCCATGATGGCAGGAAAATAAGTACAAATAAATTTTGACGGGATAGGGGATGATCAGGATATTTTCAATGGGAGTCCCTCCTATCCCGCCAAAAACACCGGAAAAAAGAGAGAAATATAGGGGCAGAATGTGAATTCGATCCTACCACCAGACATTACTGTAAAGGAACTTCTGGACCGCCATCCACAGGCCCTGCAGCCGTTCATGGATCTCGGCCTGTTGTGCGTGGGTTGTCCCGCGGAGGCCTTCCACACCTTGACGGATGTCGCCCGGGAATACCATCTTGACTTGAATCAATTGCTCCGGCAAATCCATACGGCCATCGGAAATGAGGCGCCATAGGCGGGTCTGCATTTTGAGTATTTGCATGCAAACCGATCCATGGGTTGTAGAAGACTTAAAAGTGTGTCATAATTAAAACAATTGCTTTTTTGCTTTCATTACTATTGATCCGGAAATGAACCCGCGTAGACTTGGAATGCCTGAAAAAAATTGTGTTAAATACGAATGGATACGGATCCACATATATTGGATAGCCTGAATAAATCAGAGATTTTTAAGGGCCTTTCCAATCAACAGTATGCAGACCTAATCAAAAGAGGTCGTCGTATAAAACTCCAGCCCAAAAGCATTCTGTTTCATCAGGGTGATCCGGCCACAAGTTGCTTCCTGGTGAATCGAGGACGTTTAAAACTAACTAAGCTCAATGAACAGGGTAAGGAAGTCATCCTCCGCTATATCGGCGTCGGAGAAATGACCGCCGCAATCACTGTCCTCAAAGGCTGGGGCTATCCGGGCACAGCTCAATCCATAGAAGAAACAGAAGTCACCGGTTGGGATAAACCGACCATGACCCAATTGATGCGCCAATACCCGGGTTTGGCAATCAATCTGCTGAGCATTGTTCTGGAGCGCATCGACGATGTGCAGAACCGCTACCTGGAAGTTTGCACCGAGCGTGTGGGTCAGCGTATTGCCCGGTCCCTGCTGCGGTTGATGCGGCGGGCCGGTTCCAAGACCGGGAACGGGATTTTAATCGATATCCCCCTTAGCCGTCAAAATATTGCCGACTATTCCGGGACCACCTTATATACGGTCAGCCGCACGCTCAGCGCCTGGGAAAAAATCGGCTGGATCAAGTCCAAACGAGAGAAAATTGTGGTCACCGATCCTCATGCCTTGGTTCAATTTGCAGAAACCGGCTGACCGACACCCTCTTTGATCTTCCCTCTACCAAAAAACCATGCTGTTTGCGCCAGCGCAAAGATCCCGGAAAAAAGAAGCGGTACTTTGATTTCAAAGATAAACCGGTGAGCCGGATTACCAAATTTAGACGATCCTCCAATTCCAATGAAGGAAGGATATTTTGATTCAAGCGATGTTGAAACCAGCTTTTTTCATTTTTTTTCTATTCATGGCTGCGATGTCCGTGTTTCCCGGGCTCAGTCATGGACTGAGCCTTAAAGACGCCGTTGATCTGGCCCTGGTCAATAATCCGGACCTTCAAAAACAGCGGATGAACCAGTCCTTGAGTGAAAATGACCTGGCCGAAAAAAATTCTCAAAATTATGGTCAATTCGGGCTTGTGGCATCCTACGGCCATTATAATCTGCCTCGAACACTTGCGCCCCTGACCCCTGCTTCCATCCTTTCCGACCCTTATGCGGTGCCCACCACCCAGGATCTTTTCACCACCGGCATCATGTATGAGGTGCCGCTTTTTACCGGATTTGCGCAACAACACTCCGTTGAAATCGCCTTCATGCAGAAAGAGATGGTGGGGGTGGCTCTGAAGCTGAGCGAAGAACAGTTGATCTACAATGTAAAAACCCTGTACGTGAACGCCCTTGCCCTGGAACAACAGGAGGCGGCGCAGAATACTTACGTCCACGCATTGGCAACCCTTCTTGAGGATATCCGTTATGAGGTGAAACTGGGTAAAAAGGCCCGGGTCGATCAATTGAAAGCGGCGGCGGATCTTGAAAAAGCCAACGCTCAGGAGAGCCGGATTAAGACCAGCATCCTGATTGTCAAGGCAACACTTGCCGGGTTGTTGAACGTGACGGAATTGCCCCCCCTGGAAGCGGTTCCCGTAGACCGACGCCTCCCGGAATCCATTGACCCGGGCGATGCCATTCCCGACCTGGACCGTTATCAGTATGCGGTAATGGAAGTGAAAAAGAATGCCAAGCTGGTGGAAAAATCCAAAGCGGACTATTACCCCCAAGTGACTTTCAATGCCTTTTTCGGGCAGAACTTCGGCCCTAACGATTATTCCAACCGATACAGCGGCGAGTGGAACAATCAGGAAATCTGGCAGGCGGTGGTCAACCTCAAATGGAATATCTTTGATTTCGGGGTGCGCAAATCCGCCGGTGAGAAAGCGCGGATCCGTAAACGACAAAGTGAGATGGAAAAATTGAAGACCGCGCTGGATCTAAAAAAGTCCCTGGTTGAGGCAACGGCCAAAATCAAAACGGCTGTTGTTGAATATCGCAGCGCAAAAGCGGAACAGGGCATGACCGGGGAAACCCAAACCATTGAGCAGGTGCGGTTTGATAACGGCGCCATCAACGTAAACGATCTGCTTTATGCCAAGGCCCGCAATCAGCAGGCCATAAGCCGTTTGATCAGTGCCGAATATGCCTGCCTGAGCGCGCAATTCTACCTGGATTATCTGCTGGAGGATGGAAAGAATAAATGAAGAAGCTTGTTTTTATATTGCTGGTGGCGGGGCTTGTCGCGGGCGCCGGTATCCTGCTCAAAAAGCGGATGCAGGAAGCCGAAGATGCCCCCGTCCCCATCCCCATGGCTGTTTCCGTGAAGATTGTGTCACCCAAAGAATCGGCCCTGAGGCAGACGAAGACATTTTTGGCGCAATTGACATCCATTGACATCGCAACGATTGCCTCAAGATTAAACGGTCTGATCACAGCTGTTCAGGTGACCGAAAACCAGCCGGTGAAGAAAGGGGATCTGCTGGTTCAAGTGGATGATCGAGAAACCCTATCCGCCATAAAGTCCCTTGAAGAAACCTTGAAATCCCAGGAATCAGACCTGCAATATACGCAAGCGCTCCATACCCGCAACGAAGCCATTTTTAAAGTAGGGGGTCTGGCCCAGGAAAAACTGGAAGCCTCACAGGTATCCTGCGCCGCAAAACAGGCGGCCGTGGAAGCGACCCGTCAGAAAATAGCGGCCCAGCACATCCAGCTTGATTATTTAAACATCCACGCTCCCTTTGACGGCATCATCGCGGCCATTCTGCTACGAAAGGGGAATCTGGCCACACCCGGCCAACCCATTTTGACCCTCCATTCGCTCCATCAGAAACTCACTTTCAGTTATGTGCCGGATGCTCCGCCCATATCCCCTGGCCAGGCGGTTTTCCTAGGAAAAGAAAAGATTGGAACAGTTTTGAAACGGTACAGTGATGCAAAAAACGGTCTTTTCGTGGCGGAGGTTGCCCTGGATCAGCCCCTTGATCGACCCAACGGCAGCTACATCACCATAAATGTGCTGGTTTTTGCCGGAAACGGCTGCACCGTGCCCTCAAACGCACTCCTGCATCAAAAAGAAGGGGCACAGGTCATGGTGTATGAAAACGGCCGGTTTACCCCTTTTCCCGTCAAAATCCCGGGGCAAAACGAGACCCTTGCCCTTATTGATCCCTGCCCTTCATCGCCTGTGGCCGTCGGCCCGGAGGCGAAGCTGAGCCTATTGTCCACTTATGGCCCTGTACCAATTATCCAGGGAGATGAGCGTGAATAAATCCTGGATCGAAAGGTTGTTACAGCGCCCCTATTTCATCACCTCTTTTCTGGTCCTCTTTGTATTTCTTGGCATCGTAGGTTACAGAAATGCGGATCGAAATCTCTTTCCCGAATCCAATTATCCTGAAATTGCCGTTGTTATGGTGCAACCCGGCGGTTCGGCCAAGACCATTGCCGCCAATATTGCCGTTCCGGTGGAGGAGGAACTGTACACCCTCGATAAAATCCGTCGGGTCTATTCCACCACCATTGATGAAGTATCTGTAATCCGGGCAGAATTTGAATATACAAAGGACCTGGATATGGCGGCCGCCGATGTGGAAAACGCCATCAACAAAATTCGCTCCATTCTTCCCGATGATATCATGGCGCCTCAAATCCACAAGATATCGGCGGCCACAGCCCCCGTCCTGGTGATCGGCATCAGCAGCAAAACCATTCCCCTGCCCGACATTCGACAGCTTGCGGAAAATGAACTGAAGCATGAGTTGATCAAAATCCCGGGCGTGGCCAATGTGGATATCTTCGGCGGTTATCAAAAGGAAGTGCAGATCATCATCGACAAGAAAGTCCTTGACCAATATGGACTGGGTCTTGGAACGGTACTGGGGGTGCTGAAACAAAACGACAAGGATTACGCCATCGGTTTTATCACCAGCGAGAAAAACCGCTACCTTTTGAAATCCCCCGGAAAAAAAGAGACTGTTTCGGGGCTTAAGACCCTTCGCCTGACCCCCGATGTGTCTTTGGGCGATGTCAGCCGTATCTATTTCGGGCATTATGAGAATGCCGCCGCCTATTACGGCAATGGAAAAGCGGCCATAGCGCTGTCCATCCAGCGCGGTCGCGACGCTGATGTCATCAGAACCGTCGCCAGGGTGGAAGCAAAACTGGATCATATGAGGGAAAGATACGCGGATCTGAATTTTGAAGTCACCGATACCCAGAAGGAACTTATTGTCCAGAGCATGGAAAACATGTTTGAATCTCTGAGGGATGCCATCATCATGAGTACCCTGGTGGTCTTTTTCTTTCTGGCCAGTTTCAGGCAGGTGCTGGTGGTGCTGTTGACCATCCCCCTGGTATATGCCGCTACCATAGCGCTCATGTGGATCGTGGGAATCGAGTTCAACGTGGTCACTCTGACCGGCATTATCCTGGCCCTCGGCCTGCTCCTGGATGATGCGGTGGTGGTCATGGAAAATATTGAACGGCATTATCAAACCCGGCAGGGACCCATTGACAAGGCGGTTTTGACCGGTACGCGGGAGATTATGTTTGCGGATCTATCCGGCACCATGACCACCATGATAGCGCTGGCCCCCATCCTCTTTGTGGGAGGCTACCCCCAGACCGTCTTCCGGCCCCTGGCAGCTACCTTGCTGCTGGCGCTGGCGGCATCCTACGTCATATCCATCACGGCGGTCCCCTTGCTGTCGCTCAAAATTCTGGCCGTTGATCAACCTTTCATTCTTAGACTGGAGGATTTTTTTCAGCGGATCACCGGTCGTATTAATAACAGCATCCAAGCCTTTTTCAGCGCCGCGGTGACCCTTGCGTTGGATAAAAAAATGGTTTCCGTCGCCTATTTCATGGTCCTGGTTGCCCTCTTTGTCATCAGCATGCGCATGGTCATGCCCCTTGTGGGCTATGAATTGATGCCCCCCATGGACACCGGAGGGATCAAGGTCAATATGGTCGCCGACCCCAACCTTCCCATTCTTGAAAGCCAGCGCATGGTGACCGAGGCGGATAAAATTCTCAAACAAAGTGGAAACCTGCTGCGCCTTTCATCCGCCATCGGCAGTGAACCCGGTGTCCTCAGCATCGGCAGCGGCAGCGGCATCGATCACATGGCCATCACCGCCACCTATGTTGACCGTTACAGCCGGAAGGAATCCGTATGGGAAATCGAACGGCATCTGCGGCCCCTGATGGCTCAAATAGATAATCTCAAAAGGCTCGAAGTGGTGGATTACGGGGCCACAGCCATGTCCAGCATTCGCGCCAACATTGACGTGATGCTGTCCGGTCCCAATTTTAAAGACCTTGAAACGGCTGGAAACATGGTGGAAAAAGCCCTCTACAAAACGCCGGGACTGGTTTCCGTTTCCCGAACCTGGTCCAATGACAAAACCGTCTATAATCTGGATATCGATCCGGAACGGGCCGCTTTTTACGGATTGAACAGCGCGGATATTTCACACCAGATCCAGGCCGTTTTGCGCGGGAGCCGTGTTGCCTCATTTCCCCTCGATAACAGCCTTGATTTCGGCGTTCGGGTCTGGGTCCCTGAAATAAACCGCAACTCCCTGAAGGTGATTCAAACCCTGCTGCTGGATACCCCGAAAGGAAAAATTCCCCTTGAGGCCATGGCCTCCGTCAGCAGTGAAACAGAGCCCGGCATGATTACCCGGGAAGGATTGAACTACACCCTGAACGTATACGGTTCCCGTGAAAAATCCGCCATCAGTAATATCATGGCTGATTTCGAAACCGCCTTTAAGGATTATGCACTCCCCCCGTCGGTGACCATGGAACAGACCGGAGATATAAAGCAGTTTAAAAGTTCGGCGGGGAGAATGGCCTTCGCCATCGGATTTGCCGTGGTGTTGACCTTTTTCACGCTGGTGGCCCTCTTTGACAGCGTCAAGGTAGCGCTCATGATTGTGCTCTCCATTCCCCTCACCCTTATCGGCGCCTCTTGGACATTGCTCCTGCTGAATTATCATGTGTCCATGCCCGCCATGATGGGGTTTATCCTGCTCTCGGGCATCATCGTGAACAACGCCATTTTGCTGATCCATTTTGCCCAGGAAAAGATGGCGGATGGTCTCAAGCCAAAAGAGGCCATGCTTGAAAGCATTCGCATCCGTACCCGACCGGTGCTGATGACCGCCTTTGCGGTTGCGGCCGGCATGCTTCCCGTTGCCCTTGGGTCCGCGATCGGTCTTGAACGGTTGGCCCCCCTCGGTGCGGTTGCCATCGGCGGTCTTATGGTGGGCACTTTTCTGACCCTGCTGTTTATTCCGATTATTTTCGTTTTGTGGGTGAAAGGCCCTGAATAGACATTGATTCCGTCATCTATATAGATTAGTGATGGGGCGTTTAGGAAAGTTATCATCGACCAGAAAAAGATCTGAGGGATTTCAATGAATCTAAAATATGAATTCAGAAAGATGGTCAATGAATTAACGACAAGATTTACATTCCCACCAATAGCAAGCATTTTCTTCCCACCTTTCTATAAAGGCGGCCAACCAAAAGATGCTCAGTTTATGGCCATCAGTCTAGAAGGCGGGGCGACCGGCATCAGCTTTGTTCTCCTGTCTGATGAAAAGATGGAAGAATACACTGCGTTACAACCACAGGCTTTCGTCGATAAAAACCCGCAGGAATTTGCGCTTGAATTTGGTAATGATGATCCCATTAAAGAGATGATCAGTTTGGCGGCCATTAACGCAATTTGTCAGCATGTTATGAGGGAAACAAATTTCGCAGTTGATTCTGCTACCGATTCACTGGGTCTGTTATCGGTCTCCGCACGAGACAGGGTCGGCATGGTCGGTTTATTCTTCGGATTGACGAAGACCATTGAGAAAGCCGGCGCAGAACTGGTTGTCATTGAAAAAAAAGATCAGTTGATTCAAAAATATCCTGACCTACCAATTACCCTGGACGTGACAAAGTTGAGCACGTGCAATAAGATCTTATGCACCAGTACAACCATATTGAACAATTCGTTGGATGAAATTCTTGCCCACTGTTCACCGGATGCATTTGTCTCAATCATCGGTCCTACGGCGGGATATTTCCCGGACCCACTTTTTGCCCGCGGTGTTGATGTTGTGGGTGGAAGAGTGGTAAAGAACGGCCCGCTATTTTTGAAACTACTCGCAGAAAGAAAACGCTGGGGAGATGCTACACAAAGAACCTGTTTCCAGAAAGAGACCTACGTCGGTATCATTTAACTGCTGGTTAACTTTTATAAAACCTGATGTATCTCCAACGTACATTGGATTCTGGTTAATCTGTGTTTACTGTTATCTTTCGGAGGCGTCTGAATAAAATAAATTATCGTAATATCAATTGGATATATCAAATATTTTTCAGTGCCAAGAGCTTTTTAAATTCAGAGTTTCATAGGTTTTGACAAAAACCGTTTTTACGGGCTATTCTCAATATATCTCAATAACGACCAACCCCGAAAGATGGAATCACATAACACGGGTTCACACATCAACCCGAATTGAAGATATCACAGGGTTTTAGGTTGCTGAAATCTTGGACTTCCTGTAGCATAAAGAGGCTTGAAATGAGGCTGGAATTGGTTAGTATGCGAACCGAAATCTTATTTTGTCAAAGTGAACCTCTTTACACGAGGTCCTTTACCAGGATCGGACAAGCACCAAATTGACCGACCCCTATGTTGTTGTCGACAGAATTCCCAGAGTGGTTACAGAGTTTGAAGTGCCGGAAGGAACACGTAAGGCTTATTACAAGTTTTTGATGAGATGAATTCTTTGTAATAGTGTTATGTTCAAGTAAAACTGAAATGTAAGTAACCACTATATCTTCAGACCTCGTTACTCTACAAAATTTCATTTTCAAAATTGTACGGGAATACAGCAGTCAAGACAAACGATGAAAAATGACAGTGATAAACCTATTCAATTGAAAGTCACAATTCTGATAATGGTTGTTGCCCTAATAGGGTTGTATTTCACAAGTTGGGTGAACTATCTGTTCTTTCATGCTCTCGCAGAAGGATTTGGCATTGTTGTTGCTTTTTCTATCTTTATGATTGCATGGAACTCAAAGAAATATATCCACAACCCCTACCTTCTGTTTATCGGTGTGGCCTATCTATTCATTGCTTTTTTAGATACGTTGCATACCCTGTCATATAAGGGAATGTCAATCTTCACGGATTATGACTATTATGCTAACCAGTTGTGGATATGTGCGCGATATCTGGAAAGCATAACGCTTCTTATTGCCTTTATATTTCTTCGCAATGATAAAGTTCTCAAGGTGGACATATTACTTGCTGTCTATACTGTGATTACATGTTTCCTCATCGCAAGCATATTTTACTGGAAAATTTTTCCTGAATGTTTTGTCGAAGGAAGGGGTTTAACTCCTTTTAAAAAAATAAGCGAATATGTTATCTGTGCTATTCTGATAGGGGCTATTTTCCTTTTATATAAAAACCGAGAAAGGTTCGACGAAAAAATATATCTGCTGCTCTTCTGGTCAATAATTTGCACAATAATTTCGGAGCTTGCCTTCACTTTTTATATCAGTAATTATGGATTTTCCAATTTGGTAGGGCATTACTTCAAGATTTTTTCGTTCGTACTTATTTATATCGCCATAATAAAAACAGGGATAGAAAAACCATTCGAGTTGATATTCCTGGATCTCGACAAAGTCAACAAGAGACTTAAGCAGGAAATTGAGGTCCGAACAAAAATCCAATGTGAAAATGAGAATTTAATTGATGAGTTAAAACAGGCTTTGGAAGAAATCAAAACCTTAACAGGCGTTATCCCAATCTGTGCTTATTGCAAAAAAATCCGCGACGAAAAAGGAGCTTGGGATAGGATGGAAGCCTATATATCTGCTCATTCAGAAGCTCAATTTAGTCATGGTATTTGTCCGGAATGTTACGAGAAAGAAATGGAGAGATTAGATCAATAGGAAAGAATCACAGGCCAAAACGCTGTACCTGACTTCGAACCGCCTCCCCACCAGTTTTGCTTATTAACTCCAATACTGAGTGGCAATAATCACCGTTTCCGGTCATTGTTTAGCATGGGAATATCGCTTAGGACCGGTAATATCTCCAACATATATTGAATTTTTCCGACCCTGCGTTTAATGCTATCTTTCTCTGTCGTCCTGAAGATATAAATCGTATTAATATCAAATGAATATGACATTTATGTTTCAGCGAAATATGTTTTGCCCCGTCAAAATATTCCAAAGCAACGGCCATAGGAATCGCTAATCTATTGGACTGCATTGCCGAATGAGAGGAAGCGTCATATCTGCGCTCTTCGAAAAGACCGGCATCAAAAGCCTGGAACTGAAAAACCGATTGGTTCGATCCGCCACCCATGAAGGCATGTGCGACCCGGATGGGTTTATTACGCAGGCCCTGTTCACGCTGTATGAACGACTTGCAAAAAAATGATGGCGGAGATGGGCTTTGACGGCATCGAGGTCAGTTGCGGCATCATGGAGGACGGCAATCCCATGGCCAGAGGGAACTTGCCCCTGGATGTCTTTGTTGCGGAATTTCTCCATTTTTTCAAGCAAATAATGCTCATGCTTGACTTAGGTCAAGGCAAAGCCTCTTTTTTTCCTGGATAATGGTTACAAAATTTGAACATTATAAAAAAGGACGGAAAAATGGACGCCGATTCGAAACAGACCTCGGACATTTCAGAAGACGA
>Ga0208901_1000307_pt1 | contig 28477 bp, 23 predicted proteins | sample AntAceMetag02UKF_FD_184764 | JGI IMG/M metagenome (GOLD analysis project Ga0208901, IMG submission 184764) | Saline lake microbial communities from Ace Lake, Antarctica - Antarctic Ace Lake Metagenome 02UKF (SPAdes) (version 2) | ecosystem: Environmental > Aquatic > Non-marine Saline and...
ATATAAACTAATACGTTCACTTTTTAGAGATTTTCTCTAGAACAGACAACACACAGCTATCTAATATTTATTTGATTTCCATTTCTTTTTCCTTAAAATAAACATCAGATAAGCTCTTTCACGTTGTATTCAATTCAAAGAATATTTTCGATATTTCTATCTTTGATAGGCTTTTGAGTTATGCGTTTTTGTTTAGAGAGGAGTGGATACGTTTTTGTTTGGAGAAATTAGTTCTTGTTTAGAGAGTTGCTGAATTTTATATTTTCACCCCAGGGTGCTCTCTACCCCAGGGCACCATCTCTCAGCTATCGCTGATTCACCTTGTCTTGCTCCGCAATTACAATACTCCTTCCGGTACATTTTTATCCTATCGGAACAGGATAGAATCTCACCTAAAGGTATATAAGTAATCACTTATTGAAAAGTGTTACTAATTACAATTTAACTTTTTAATTAAGGCTTAATTTAAAAATTTACAACGGTTTAGTTATATTTTCTATAATGCAAATTTGGTTGTTTGAACTATCCTTTAAAAATATAATGTCTCTCGTATTGAATTTACTACAAGAAAGCATATATAATCCTACTATTTTTAGTAAAAATATATGGAAATTTCTAATAAAATTAGTATAATAATTAAAAAATAAATTGATAGAAAAAACTGGATTATCTCCTGAAAAAGAATAGGACATTATAAATAATTTTTATAATAAAGAAGAAATAGAAGATTTAGCTATTATAGTTGATTACAAGGAAATTAAAGATAAAAACTATTCTTTCTCAGCTTGACAATATTTTGAGGAATCAAAAAAGAATGAAAAAGAAATGTTTACTAACTTAGAAAGTTTTAATTTTAATAAACTATAGAATGACTAAAAAATCTATAAAAGGAATAACAATAAAAGACCAATTAACAGAATTTTTGTTATATACTTCACCAAACTGAAAAATAAAAGTTGAAGTTTTTTTACATAAAGAAAGTCTCTGGCTAAATCAAAAATTAATTGCAGAATTGTTTGGTGTTGATAGATCAACTATAAATGAGCACATTAAAAATATCTATAAAACATGAGAATTGAGTGAAGAATGAACATATGGGAATTTCCCACAAGTTCAAAATGAAAAAGGAAGAGAAGTCAAAAGAAATATCAAATATTACAATCTTGATATAATAATTGCAGTTTGATATAGAGTAAATTCAAGTAAGGCAACCCAATTTAGAATTTGGGCAACAAATATTTTGAAAGAATATATTATCAAAGGATTTGTGATGAATGATGAAAATCTAAAGAATGGGAAATATTTCTGAGAAGATTATTTCAAAGAACTCCTTGAAAGGATAAGGAGTATTAGAACTTCAGAAAGAAGAATTTATCAACAAATTACAGATATTTTTGCAGAATGTTCAATTGATTATAATAAAAATTCACAAACTGCCAAAGATTTTTATGCAATGATTCAAAATAAATTCCATTTTGCTATTACATGAAATACAGCAGCAGAAATTATTTATAATAAAGCAAACAAAAATAAAGATTATATGTGATTAACAACTTGGAAAAACTCACCAGATGGTAGAATATTAAAATCAGATGTTATTGTTGCAAAAAACTATCTCAAAGAAGTGGAAATAAAAGAACTAGAATGAACCATAAGTGGATTTTTTGACTATTTAGAGAGAATTATTAAAAAAAGAATAGCAATGAAAATGGAAGATTTAGGGAAATCAGTTGATAATTTTCTTGAATTTAATGAATATAAAATTTTGGAATGATTCGGAAATATATCAAATAAAGATGCGAAACAAAAAGCTATAGAAGAATATAATGAATTCAATAAAACACAGGAAATTATTTCTGATTTTGATTGTGAAGTGAAAAAATTGTTTGGAAATGAGAAAAATTAATATATAAGCTAAGCTATAGAATAAAAGCCTATCAAAAAATTACAATAAAACTATTATCTGAACTTCTCCGCTATCGCTACGACCTTTCAGGGAATACAACACGTGGATATCTAAAATTTAGCCCTTAATTTCTCAAGCAATACCGCTAAACTTCAGATAATCCACTTCACGTTAAATGATATAATAATTTATCTTTAAATAAAAATTAAATATGGATAATCAAAAATTGAATGAATGGGAAGTTATCAAATGACTATTTATATCTCCTACAGAAACTATGGAGATAGTAATAAAAAAAATTAATAGAGATCAAGTAATAATTTTACTAATATTGCTTTGAATAGCTATAACTTTTTGAAAATCTTTTGAAAATGAAAACATAAGGACTCTTTGATTACCAATGATTCTTATTTCTATTGTTATAGGATGAGGTCTAATATGATGGACTAGAATTGCTTTTTTTAATATATTTATAAATATAGCAAGCAAAATACTATGATGAAAAGCCTGATACTATAATAATCTAAAAGCAATAACTGTCTGATATATTCCTGCTTTATGAATTCTAATAATTGATATAGTTTTACTACTAATATTATGAGTAGACTTTTTTACATTTGATATGGGAACTAATATTGAGTATGAATATATATACTATTTATACTTTTTTTTCAGCTTATTTATTTTCACCTATTGTCTATTTCTTTTATCTATCTGAATATCAACTGTAAACAAATTCTCTAAACTAAAATGATTTTTTAGTATAATATTATGACTTATAATCATGATAGCCTTAATATTATTGATTACTTTATGAGTATTTAATATGATATATAAATAATAATTATGATTATATCGTTTATATTAGCTTTGATAGAGCTTAATAAAAAAAACTTTAGATAAATATTCAATTAAAAATTTTAAGCATTATTTAACATTAGCTTATTGCGGACTTTCTGTTTCAGGATTAGTCTCTAATGTATTAGTTTATAACGAAAAATAAGACACCTTTTGATAAGTAGTTTAATTATTGGTAGGGGTTTATTTTCCCTTGTATTTTACAGTGAAAAATATATTATTAAATTAGCAATCCAAGCTATATTTTTTGGAGAAGGAAAAAATAATTTTACGATATACAAATACTCTTATGATAAATTTTGAATGATTAGATAATCTAATACCTTACTACAAATTTGCTACAAATAGTCTAAAAAAAGACTGTGTTTTTCTAGTTGGAGGAATTATTAGGGATCTTTTGATATGAAAACAGACAGATAATTTCACTGATATAGATATAACCTGTTCTGATGACCCAGAAAAACTATACAAGCAAATAGACCAAAAAGATATTCATATATTCAAAACTGAGAAATTTGGGACTATTACTGTATTACCTAAGGATAAATCTTGCCAATATGAAACTACCCCGTTCAGGACGGAATGAGTGTACGAGGATGTGCGTCACCCTTCTGAACTTGAGTGGACTGATAGCTTATGGAAAGATAGTCTTAGAAGAGATTTTACTATAAATTGTTTGTATTATACATATGTAGAATTTGATAAAGAAAAACCTTCTAGAGCAGATTTAAGTAAGATTTTTAGTAAAAGTCTTTTACAAAAAATAGGTAATCCTTTTACTATCAAAAAACATAAAAAAGACATACTACTAAAAAGACTTAAAGCAAGATGAATAGTATATCTAAGTGAATATAATCTACTTATAATCCAAAATCAAGAGATAGTAGAAAATATAACAGACTGTGGTAATATAAACAAAGAAATATTAGCAAGCTTAATAAACTTGAATGATATAGAAGATTTACATATTATAATAGATCCTCACTGATGAATTGTAGATATTGCTAGACAGAAACTAAAAGCTGTTGGTATAGCTGATGATAGATTTCAAGAAGATGCTCTTAGAGTAATTAGAGCTATAAGATTTATCGCTATATTGAATGAAGAAAAGAATGTATCGTTTGATTTTGATCCTGAAACATGGGGAGCTTGTAAGAAAAACTACTACTTAGTAGATGAAGTTGCAAAAGAAAGAATAGTACAAGAAATGGTAAAAGTATTCAAAAAATGAAATGCTTTTGGATTTATAGGAATGATGGAAGAATTGAATCTTCTGAAATACATATTCCCTGCATTAGATAGAACAATAGGAAATAAACAACCTACAAGATACCATCCATTGGATACGTATTCTCACTCTATATTATGCCTTTATCATCTTCAAGAAATCAATGATAATTATCTTGTAAGATTTGGTATGTTATATCATGATGTAGGGAAACCTGACCAATATTATTGGGCTGGAATCAAAATGAAAGATGAAGATAGACAGAAATTATATAGTTCTTATGTAAATCATCCAGTAGTTGGAGCACATCTAACTCAAAAAGATTTCAAAAGATTAGGATTCTCCAAAAAAGAATGGGAAGAAATCAGTTTCTATGTAAGGTATCATCTCCTACCTGGAGAGCTTATCCAAATGTCAGAAAAGAATAGAAGCAAGAATATCAACAAATACATTAGCAAATATGGATTAGATATGCTATTGAACCTTTGTGATATATGTATTGGAGATAGAAGATGACAATACAATCCTCTTCAGAAATCAGATGATGAATCTATATTTGACTTAAAAAAGGAAATCAGTAGAATATATGAAGATATAGGAAGAATCACTTTGGCAGATATTGTAGTTGATGGAAATACATTGATGACAGAACTATGAGTCAAATGAGGACCTATACTTGGGAAAATTTTGAATAAATTATTAGAATTAGTATTAGAAGACCCAAGCAGAAACGAGAAAGAAACACTTATGAATGAAGCTAAAAGAATATTAGATGAAGAAGAAAATAAATAATTGAGAAAATGAATTTTATTCACATTATAATTTCCCATGTTAGTACTATTCTCATTAATCTTATTAGTAATATGAGCTGCTCTTATATGAGGTATATATGCTATATTTACACCTTTTATAGATCAACTAGGAAGTATACAGCATTACAATATGGCTTACTATGGAGCTGTATCTTCTCTGGAAAGAGCTCATCTTGTACTTAGAGGGCATCAACCTGGGTTTGAAGGTGAAGGTGGATGGATGCCTCTTCCTATAACAGGTAGTCCTGCATCGGATTATTTTGGAAGTAATGATAGAAACTACTGGGGACTTATGGCTGTAAGTAATAATGGTCAGAAATGGACAATTAAAAGTATGGTGGATGGGGATACAATACCCTTTTCGGGGCAGTGAAATATAGATCCAGATATGGCTTTTGACCTTACAGATCCTAATTTTTCAGCTTATACAGATAGTTTTGGATTTAATAAATTAGAATTTGGAAGTCCTATACAAATAGCTTTGTATCAAGATACAACACCTAATACTGCATCTGATGAATATTATCAAGCCGCAGTACCTGGAAGAATAACTGATATAGTCGCTAGTGGTTTAAAAGTACATATGAGAGTGCCGCCTAAAATATATAAATGATTCTGAGGAGGAGGATTAGAATTAGCATTAAGTTCACATGATGAAGATGGTGATAAAATCCCTAATGATACTGTAGCTATACGGTCATTATTTGGGGTGGATGATGCTGGTGAAGAATTTAGTATTATACCTAGTATAGATGTAGATTATAACCCATGAAGTGAAATTGTAAATCCTGGCGATTCATCGATAAGAGAAGAGACTATAAATTCTTATGATGAGAATGAAGTTACTGCTAATATAGACTTCTTTTGAGGCCAAAATCCTGTAAGCACAAATGATCCTACTTGATGATTATATCTAATACCTACAGATGCTAATGGATTATCTACAGGAAATAATTTGGCTGATTTATTAAATGGCACTATTGATACTGATAGAATGCATATGAAACTATCCCTTGCAAACATACTAAGATATAATAATGAAAATATTTACCCGTACCTAGAAGTAAAAATAGATGCAGGAACTCCAATTCCTGACCTATTCTACCATATAACTGCGGAAAGTAAAATATGAAAATATAATGTAAAACTACGCACAGATAGACCAATATTTGAAACTTCAGAAGCTTGAGATTATGTAATATTGTTTTAATTAAAAAAAATAAAAATGGGTAATTATATACTTGATTTTGTAGATAAAGAACTATTAGCACACAGGAAAAAGAAAGAGAAAGTGAGCCAACAAGAAAGTTCATATATTTTACAAGAAACAATAAAAAAACAGGAAGAGATAAATAGTAAAGAGGGAATAATAAATAATAAACAATCTGAAGAAGAAAAATCTAATCAGAAAATACTAGAAATATCAGAAAAGAATATAGTATCAGATGAAATAGAAATTCAAGAAAAGGGAAATTTAGAGGAAGAGAAAGAAATCATAGTTGAAGAAAAAGAAACCAAAAAAGTAATAATGACAACTATGATGAATACCCATTCTTTAGAGGAACTTGCAGATGAAAAAAATATACCTCCTCAACAAAAAGATAAAAATTCTATTGTATCAAAGGAGATTATAAATATATTGGAATGAAGTAATACGGAACAATCTATTTTATCATTTAATGAGGAAGAAGAATATATGGATAAAATCACTTCAAAAGAACAAAATATGAGAAAAAAGGCAGAGGAAAAGAAAATGCCAAAGAAAAAAAATAAGATGAAAACTATAGTATTCCAAGCTATAGTAGGTTTAGTACTTATCATAATAAGTGTATTGTATCTAGTAGAATCTCCTGCTGAACAAAAAGTATTGAAATCTGGAATGTCTATATGGATAGATAAAATCAAAGTATTATTATGAAATAGTAATGACTATTTAAATGATAAATTTCTTACTGATTTAGATGAAAATAGAAAGAAAATGCTTTTAGATATAGATAATAGCTTAGAAAAAGCAAATAATTGTACTCTAACTTGAATCGATTTGAAAAATGATATACAACAGTTGGAAAATTTTAGAGCAACTATAGGTTCTATGAGTTTAGACGAGTTCAAAAAACAACATATGAGTATAGAAATGCAGGTAGAAAGCATAAAGAATGGTGAAATAATTCAAAAATGTTACTAATAAACTCGATATCCCACGAAAAACTGCGTGGCTAAAAATAATACAATATATCTAACTATAAATCTTTTATTATTGCAATTAGAGAAAAAAATTATATAATAAAGACTAAATTTATATTATAAATTATAATAAAAAAATGATAGGGAAAAAAATTATGATAGTAGAAGATGATGTTACTCTTGGAGAAATGTATAAAATGAAATTTGAAAAAGAGGGTTTTGAAACTAAATTATGTATAGATGGTTTTGCAGCTATCTCAAAAGCTTTGGAGTTCAAACCTAATGCTATATTATTAGATATAATGATGCCTGATATGAATGGTTTTGAAACTTTGGAAGTTATCAAAAAACAGACGGCAATGGATACAAAAATTATTATGTTTTCTAACTTAAATAGTCAATCTGATATAGATAAATGTATGTCAATGTGAGCAGATGGTTATCTTGTAAAAGCAGAAACTACACCTGCACAAGCTGTTAATAAAATAACTGATTTACTTATGGATGGAGATGTGAAAAGTGAAGAAGCTGGACCTAGTGAGATTATTTGTCCTCATTGTGAGAAGAAGATAAAGTTGAGTGTTCAATAAGCTGTTCAATAATTTCAAAATTCCTTCCTTTATATGTTTTCTCCTCCGGACCAGGATAAGAATCAAATCCTAACAACGATTGACGGGATTTTTAATAATGTTAGGATAAAATTTTGAACTTATCCTTGAAAAATATAGGGTCAGGAATTCTGAAATTATTTCACCTGTTAGGGGCGTTTTTGTTTTGAGTATGAGTTCTTGGTTCAATTCTAATTCTTTTCTGGATTCAATTCTTGATTCAATTCAAAATTCTGTCGTGGAAGAATCCCCAAGGGGATTATTATGTAGCGGTTGAGTTTTTGATTCAGTTCAAAATTTAATTCTAGGTTCAATTCTAGATTCTGTTATAGCTTCTTTTCTTGTTTCAGTTCTAGATTCTGTTTCTAGGTTCTGTCGTGGAAGAATCCCCAAGGGGATTATTATATAGCGGTGGTTCTAGATTCTGTTCTGGATTCTGTTCTAGATTCTTTTCTGGGTTCTGTCGTGGAAGAATCCCTAAAGGGATTATTATATAGCGGTTGAGTTTTTGATTGAGTTTTGAATTAGGTTTGATTGAGTTTTGATTTTAATTTTTCTATTTTAATCTAAAATGGGGTTCAAAGATATTATAATTAGGGAATTTCAAAGTAGTGCGGTTCTTGATACTAAGGAGAAATATACTTCGTATTTCAAGGGAGTTGTGAAGTTTTATGGACTAAAAAGTCCTCAAATTAAGAGTATATTTCAGGAAGTTTGGAAAGATATAGCTAAGCTTGATACTGAGGATAAAGTTGATCTTGCTTTTGAACTTATAGGATCTGAATATCAAGAGAGTAAAAGTTTTGGGATACTTATTTTGGAAAAAGAATTCAAAAAGCTTGATGCAAAATTTTTAAATAGATTAGAGGGAATTATAGAACAAAATGTTTATGATTGGTGAACTTGTGATAGTTTGTCTGGAAAAGTTTTAGGAAATATGATAAAATTAGATTCTAAATTTGTTCCTATAGTTCAAACATGGAAAGATAGTAAATGTATGTGGTTACAGAGAGTTAGTTGTGTTTCTTTTCTTAAGGTTGCAAGATTTGGTAATCATAACGATACAATTATAGATATATGTTCTACTACTATCCAAAATCCAGAAAGATTTGTTCAGCTTGGTACTGGATGGGTACTTAGGGAATTATCATTAGCTGATTTGAAATTAGTTCAAGATTTTATCAAAGAAAATTTTCATTATTTTTCCCGTGAATGACTTAGATATGCTATAGAGAAAATGTGAAAAGAAGATAAAAAGGAACTTTTGAATTTCAAGACCGGTCTCTAATAAGACCGGTCTTATTAGAGACCGGTCTTGAAATGGTCTTGAAAAATTAGTTGAATAAAAAAATAAAATCAATAAAATACTGATTATATCTCAAATGCTAATAAAAACAGCACTAAGATGTTAGTAAATAATTTTATATTTTCAATTTTACATTTAAAAAAATATGACTCTATCTGAAGACATACTAGATAATACCAATATAGTAGATACTGTGGAAAAATATGTAGATCTAAAGAAAGCTGGTAGAAATTATACAGGTTTATGTCCTTTTCATAGTGAAAAAACTCCATCTTTTATGGTGTCTGAAGATAAACAAATATTCAAATGTTTTGGTTGTGGTGTATGAGGAAATGCTATTAAATTCATAATGGAAATAGAAAGAGCTGAATTTTTTGAAGCAGCTAAACTACTAGCAAAAGATGCAGGTGTAGAAATCAAAGAATATAAATCATCTAAAGATAAATGAGAATTCAAAAGTAAGGAAGATTTATGACAGATAAACAAAACTGCACTAAATTTTTTCCATAGTGAGATTTTTGAATCTAAAAAAGCTTTGGAATATATGGAAAAGGATAGAAAAATGTCTGATCTAATAATCAAAAAATACAAACTATGATATGCTCCAGATAGCTATTACAAAGTTACTAAATATCTGAAAAAAAAGTGATATAGTGATGAACTTATTGTCAAAGCAGGGTTAGGAAGAAAAAATCAAAATTGAGAATTAAGTAGTTTTTTCCATAATAGGATTATCTTCCCTATATTCTCACAATTTGGTGAGCCTGTTGCTTTTTCTGGAAGAGTATTCAACAATGAGAAAAATACTGGAAAATATATCAATACTCCCGATACTCCCCTTTATGATAAATCCAAAATTCTATACAACTACCATATAGCTAAGCAAAATATCAAAGAACAAAACTTTGTAATAGTGGTAGAATGATTTATGGATGTGATATGACTAGAACGTCTAGGATATTTTACTGGTGTTGCCACATGTGGTACGGCTCTGACTAAACAGCACTCTCTACTTCTAAAAAGACTTTCAGACACTATCATCTTTTCTTTTGATAATGATGAAGCTGGGAAAAAAGCTACTATTAGATGACTGAAAATGTGTCTAGCTCAAGATATGTATCCTAGAATTTTTGCTATGGTATGAGCAAAAGATTTTGATGATGTGGCAAATGATGGTATAGAAATAGATATAGAAAAAGAAAGTCAAGATTGTGTGACTTATGTCTTAGAAAAAAGTATGAATTGATATCCTACTCTGGGACCTGTAGAAAAAAGTAGGAGACTAAATAGTTTATTTGAAATATTGGTAGAAATCAAAAATCATGTTATACTTTGGGATTATCTATGAATCTTAGGAAAAAATATATGAGTAGATCAAAATGTACTATATAACCAGCTAAAAGGAAGTAAAAGACCCCCTAGAAGAAAAAAAGAAGAAGAAAAAGAAAAAGATAAAAGAATTGATTCAGATACTTTGATAGCGGCTTTATTTCTGAATAATTTTTTCCAAGACTATACGAAAAGTATTTCTGTAGAAAAAAATATAAATACTGTATTAGAGTTATTAGACTACATAAAAGAGGATAATATAGTTAGAAAAACATTAATAGGCGAAATATCAAAAGAAGAAAAAGATACTATCAAAGAAGCTCAATTATGGTGGGAAAAAACATTTGCAAACGAAAGCGATGAAGAATTAACAGAATCAGAAAAGATCAGAATAGCAGACCATATAGAAAGAGATATGAAAGCTTGGATACTATGAGTAATCCAAACTATAATCAAAAACCCTAAGATAGGGTCAGAAGAAAAAACAGAAATTATGAAAAAAATAAGGTAAATTTCATAAATTGATGAATTGTTCCGCTATATTTTTTTCCTGGCGGAACGGGATTTGCCTGGGATTTGCAAAATAGTGACGGTTTTTTTCTCATTGCAAATGAAAGCAAAGATAAATCCCTAAAAAATATAAGCTACACAATTCATCAATTTATTCCAGTTTGGCGGCGTTCGTGTTTCAGCTTCTGCTCCTGCGGAGCAGGCTGGAGCAGTTCTGGATTCATTGTTGTCTCACTTTTTCTGGATTCATTGTTGTCTCACTCTTTCTGGATTCATTGTTGTCTCACTTTTTCTGGATTCATTGTTGTCTCACTCTTTCTGGATTCATTGTTGTCTCACTCTTTCTGGATTCATTGTTGTCTCACTCTTTCTGGATTCATTGTTGGTTCAGTTCTAGATTCTTTTCTGTATTCTTTTCTTTATTATTTCTTGGTTCTTTTCTGTTTTCTGTCGTGGAAGAATCCCCAAGGGGATTATTATGTGGCGGTTGAGATTTCTTTGTTCATTCTGTATTCTTTCTGTATTCTTCTCTTGATTCAATTCAAAATTCAATTCTAGGTTCTTTTCTAGGTTTAATTCTTGATTCAATTCTAGACTCTGTCGTGGAAGAATCCCCAAGGGGATTATTATATAGCGGTTGAGATTTCTTTGTTCTTTCTGTATTCTTCTATTTTCTTTCTGTACTCTTTCTGTATTCATTCTGGATTCTGTTCTAGATTTTGTCGTGGAAGAGCTCCCAAGGGAACTCTTAGACTTCGGTTGAGATTCAATTCTGTATTCTGTTCTGGATTCATTCTATATTCTTTCTGTACTCTTTCTGTACTCTTTCTGGATTCTGTTCTAAGTTTTGTCGTGGAAGAGCTCCCAAGGGAGCTCTTAGACTTCGGTTGAGATTTTGTTCTGGATTCTTTCTGGATTTAGTGTCTTTCCTGGCGGAAAGGCTGGGTTTTGTCTCTTTTTTTTGTTTTTTATTTGATTTTTGTGCCTTTTCATTTTCAGGTAAAAATTATGTTTTTAGTGTTTTCTAGGTCAAAACCGTTGATTATCCACATTGTATTTCCTTTGTTTGGAATATATTTTTTCATGGATTGAATTTTTCATAGCATTCCATTGGTTACGTCTCATTCTTTGGACCAGAAATTTATATTTTCTATGTTGTTCATATCTATATCTGGAATTATATTGTTTTCTGAATCTAATATTCCATCTACATCTGTCAGCATATAGCTATTTTGGATATTGTATTTCCCTACAAGAAATGGAACTATCTCGTCAGAAGATATAATACGCAAAGATTCTGAATCTATGTCTCATCCTGTTATAATATTCTTATTTTCTGGAATTTTTACGCTTCATTTTAATATATCTTCTGCATCTATTCTTTCGTATCAAAAAACATCATCTAAGCTAGCAAAGAAATCTTTGGCTATATTATTCCATACAGGAAAAGTATCTGTGCTTACACCGTATTTATTTACAAAACCATGGCCTTTATTCCCCGTTCCATGAGCTAATATGATTTGTTCATCTATAGTATCTAGAAAATCTTTGAATTTATTTAGATAATCAAAATTTACTTCATTTTCATGTTTAGGCGCAAATATGGATCATCATAGTTTGATTATTATCATTTTTTATCCTTTACAATTTATACAACCTGTTGTTTCTTCTTTATCTCCTTTATCTACTGTACCTGCCTTTTCAGGTATATACATAATATTCCATTCTGCCAATCCTTCTGCAGAAATCCATATATCAGGATGGTTACAGGTTACTCTTTCTATAGGTTCTTTAGTTTTTGAAAGTAGTGAATCTACTGTGATTTCTTTTTCTAGACCACTGTCATCTAGCACTTGAAGTGTATCACCTACCAAAATATTGTGTTTAGGTGTAAGTTGGAAATATGTTTTATCGTCTTTTTCAAATTTAATATCTGTGATAACACCTATATATTGTTTAGTTTTCACAGGTCCTGCTGTATCCTGAGTGGTTGTGATAATACCCTCTCCAGGCTCTCCTTCAGGTTTACTAGTTCTAATATCATTAAAAAGGAATCCATCCCAATAATATCTATGAGGAATCTTGTTTACCAATTCCAAAATCTCTGGATTTGGCTCAGTTCCGTTAGCCATGCTATCTCTAAGATGAGAATAAGCTTTGGTAACAGCTCATACATAAAATTCAGATTTACTTCTTCATTCTATTTTCCAAGAATCTACGTGATCATAAAGTTCTTGACCATGTTGGATAGTACACAAATCCTTAGAAGAAAGCAAATAAGTACCGCTTTCATCTTGATCTACTTGTATAAATTTACCAGGTCTTCTTTCTTCTTCTATGTAAGTTTTGAATTTGTATCTGCATACATGAGAACATTCTCATTTGTTTCCATCACGACCAGAAAAATATTCTCATAGAAGACATCTTCCAGAATAAGTCATACACATAGCTCCATGTACAAAAGCTTCTATTTCTACTTTTGGAACATGTTTTTTGATTTCAACTATTTCTTTGATATTCACTTCTCTTGCCAAGACTACTCTATCTACTCACAAATCATACCAAAACTTCACAGCTTCGTAATTCAATGTGCTTGTCTGAGTAGAAAGATGGTAATTTACCTTATCTCCCATATATCTTTTCAAAGTATTGTATACTCCTGGATCTGAAAATATTACAGAATCAGCTCCTAAATCAGAGATTTTTTCTATAGTAGATTCTATAATCTTGATATCTGTATTTCTAGGAAATATATTGATAGTAAGATATGCTTTTTTTCACATAGCTTGCAAATCAACTATTGTTTTTTTTAATATTTCAAAATCTTTGAGTTTGTTCTGTCTCATTCTCAAAGACAAAAAAGGAACTCCTACATATACTGCATCAGCACCATATTTTGCAGCCATCATAGCTTTTTTGTAACTACCTCATGGTGAAACTATTTCAGCCATTATTATAATTTTCAGAAAATAAAGTAATTTTGTAACTAAATATAGTAATTTATAAATAATTACGAAAAGGAACTAAGACTCCGCATCTTAATTTTATTTTTTAATCACTACTTATGCGGAACTACAATTCTTTTACTATTTATTAAACTTTGTTTCTAATTTCAAACCCTAAAACTATCAGCTCTAAAAAGAAACTAGAATAGACGGAAGAAGAATTTATCATTTAGAATTATTAATCGGGGGAAAAATTTCACCTTCTATCCCAATCCCTAAACCACGAATCTAGTCTGTATTTTTATCACGAAATATTTATTAGAATCAACCAATCACATATAAACCTTGATTAAAGAGATAAATCCCGTATCAAGAATTAACGAAAAAACAATTATTCAATCCTTATCCTATATCCTGTCAATTTAGAAACTAACTTCAAGTTAGACATTCTTCTACCAAAAGCTAATGGTTTTTGGTCTGGATTTACATATACTGTAGCATTATCTCCTTCTATCACGATAGTACTAATTTTAGCTGGCAAGAATGCTTTCATAATAAGTTCTTCTTGATTGTCAGTAGCCTCTATAATATCTACTCTTTCTCCTTCTATATCATTTACAATATTCATAATTCTACTTCATCATTCACCTATACACACACCTGCTGGGTCTATTCTCTCGTCGTTACTACTTACCAAAACCTTACTTCTTACACCTGCAAATCTTACTATATCTTCTATATTTACTAATCATTGTTCTATTTCTGGGATATTTCTTCTCATAATAACCTCTATAAATTCTGGAGCAGATTGTGTTACTTCCAATACGATATCTGAACCTGCTTTTCCTATTTTCTTCAAAAGAACGTTTACCATTTCTCCTTTCAAATAAGTTTTGTTTGGTAATTGTCCATTAGGAGGAAGAATCACAGTACTATCTCCTATTTCCAATACTACTATATCTCCACTTACGAATCTTACTTTACCTACTAAGATTTCACCTTCTCTATCTTTGAATCTTTGGTAGAATCTTTCTTTTTCGATTCTCTTGATTTGTTGTTTGATAGTTTGAGTACCAGCTTGTACAGCTATTCTAGTAAAGTTAAGTTCTTCTGGTGTGATATCTTCATAGATTTTTTCTCCTACTTCTACATCCTTTTTGTATTCTTTACCTTCTTCTACTAGTAATTGTACAAATGGATTTTCTATTTCTTCTTCAGTTGCTACTATTTCCAATACTTTATAAAATTTGATAGTTCCTGTTTTGTCTATCACAGTTTCTATCTGAATTTTCTTGTTCTTTGGAAGATAATCTTTTCTGAAAGCTGTCTTCAAACCCATTTTGATAATCTCTAATGTCTCTGCAGGGTTGAAATTGTATTCTTTTACCACCAATTCAGCCGCTTGTAGAATTTTCTTTGCATCGATTTTCATTGTAAAAATATTTTAATAATAAATAAGTCCTTATTCTTTCGTATTCTCTAAGATTAGCTATAGAGTAACTCCATAATCTCTTATTGAGAATATTTTATTTCAACCTAATAATAAATAAACCTGCCGTTGAGGGGCAGGTCTTTTATGCTATAAAATATAATGATTTTTTATTTTTTTTCAATAGATTTTGAAAAAACTACTCTAAAATAATTATTTTTACTTTTAAATCGTTACTATTAAGGGGATTTCTAACTTTATTATTTAGAAAGCTTTTTATTTGACAAATATTAGAAAAAAGTTATAAACATAATACGGAAAAAAACTACTTTTGGTAGTATTGATAAATTTATATAATCATATAAAAAAAATGGTAGCACAACCAAGAAGAGTAGAAGATGAAAATGAAAACGAAAATCCTAATCAGAATCAAGGAGCTGGAAACAGAACTGAGAATATAAATCAAAAAACTAAAGGTATAATTATAGATTTTTTGAGTAAGAAAGAAGAAAGAGAGAAACTACTTTCTGATAGAAGTTTATTAAATGCTTGAGTTATCGAAAGCATTTTGTCAGAGGAAAATATAGATTATAAAAAAAGCTTATTGGAGTTTTATTTTGGTGATGTTATAGATTCAAGCAAATTAAAATGAGAAAAAGTTAATGAAAAATTGATATTAGAACTACTAAATATGAATTGACTACCTAAAGAAATAAAAAATGTTATAAATAGATATATTGTATGAAATATTATAGAACCTTTAATGAAATTACAAAAAGAAAAAGAGGCAGAACTTGAAAATATAAACAAAGAAATAATAGAAAAAAGAATAAAAAAAGAAAAAGAATATAGAGAAAAAAGAACAGAATACAGAAAAAAGAATACAGAAATCATAAATCTAAAAAGGATGAAATCTGAAGATAAAGAGGATATTTGGGAAAAATATGCTACATTAAAAAAAGAAGAAGAATTGAGTACATTAAAAAAAGAAAAAGAGAAATTAAAAGAAGAAGTAAGTACATTAAAAAAAGAAGAAGAAGATTGAGAAAAACTTTATGAGACAAATTTAGTTAATTTGAGAAAAATCGCAAGTAATATAGATAAAAAATGACTTAACTATTCATGATCTAAATCTATAGAAGAAGCATTTTTATGAATTATCCCAGAATGATTTGAAAATAATGATATAAAAAACATTGCTGACTGACTAAAAAATATAGAGTTTAGTTTTGAGGATTTTGTAAACGCTTTTGAATGAAACAATGATAATTATGAAAACTTTAAAGAGGGAGTAGATATAAAATATTTACTAGATGATAAATATGTCTGAATCAATGATGTTCTAACCACGCTAGCATATGCAAAATTAGAAGATAGTGAAAACATAGTGAGCCAAAGTATTTCTACGCTATGAGGAAAAGAGTTATTAACTAATGACAAAGTAAGTATGGAATATTATTTTCATAATGAATTATTATTATTCATAGGAAAATACTGACCTGAATCTACTAAGGGTGATAAATTTTTACAAAATTTTCAAACTTTTTTAAAAGAACATGACAACTTAAAAGCTTCTATTTTTGAAAAAATATTTTGAAGTGATGATAGGGTATCATTAGATAATGAAGAACAAAGTCATATTATAGAAAATATGAAATATATGTTAAAAGAATTTATAGAAAGTAAATTTGAAGATTGAGATTTTAATAATGACCTATTAAATGACCTTGTTGAAAATCTAACTATCCCTACTACTGAATGGAAAATAATCAAAAACTGAATTGAAGAAACAGTAAATATATCTATAAATATCGAAATATGAAAAGGGGTATGATGAGATGAATATGGAATTTTTGAAGATTCTACATTCAAGGTAAATATGGAAATAGATAGTGAGAATAGGGTCAATTATCCTAATGAAAATTTCAATAGAATAGAAATCATATTAGATGACCATGAAATAATGGTAGACGAAGAAGCCTTGAAAGAATTTAATTTATATTCTTGACAAGAAGTTTTATTAGTACTAAAAGATGAAGATGTAGATGAGGAAAAATATAGAATAATGGGGTGTGATAATGGAATATTAGAAGTACAGCATCTAAAGTCTTCTTGAGATTCATTTGAAATTATAGAATTAAGTAATATTACTGCTATATACACAGTAAATATGAAAAAATGACTAAGTTCTATACAAAAAGATATTACTAAATACTTAAAGAACCAAGAAAATAATGAATGAGAAGATTATTTAAGTAGAAGTGAAAGATTCGATATACTAGAAAATGTTTGGGAAAATGATATACCTGGTGAAGGTGGATTTAAAGAGTGAGCTGTATTACATTTTGCTTTATGACACAATGATTCACTAAAACCAGAAGATTTTTGACATGTATATTCAAGATGTACTGTAGAAAATATAAATGAAGCTCATGGTGAATTTACTTTAAATTTTGCTATTACTGATTCATCTGAAGAAGATACAAAAATTGTTTTTGATATTGAAAAGTGTTGTCTATCACAAGAGAATAATTTATTCTCTAAATTAAAAACAAGCTTTTGATGAGAGTTTTTTACTATGCAAGATGGAATTGATTCAAAAAAAGAATTTAAAGAATATCTAATAAAAAATTCTAAAATAGATTGAGCAAAAGAATTGAATATACCTGGGGAAATGAGAGAATATGCAAAGAATGATAATTTTGATGATATTTCATATATATGAAGAGTCGGTCTAAAAACTATAAAAGTAAAAGAGAATTGAGAACCTGTAGATAAAGAAGTAGATTCTCCTCTATTTTTTAAACCAACATTTGAGAAAAATAGAGTAAGATTGGAATCAACATGAGGATATAATTTATATATGACATACGATGAATTTTTGATATTTATGGCTGATAAAGATTTGAAACCATATACAACAGAAGAAAAAACAGATGCAGAAAAAGATATAGAAAGTAAATCTAGTACAAAAATGAATTTCTATTCTTTGGAAAATGTATTGCATCTTTTCAAAATGCCTACAGAACAATTGAAAACTAAATGGAAAAGAAGAGATGATATGTTATGATCTGAATTATATGGTAATATTATATGAAGCAAAAGTGCACAAAAAGCATTCTGATGGATTCCATACATGAATGAAGTATCTCAAGAAGCTAATTCTCATGCTGACTCCAAAATCAAAACTATGATAAGTGAATATGAGGATCATTTCGAGAAAAATTTCTCTCATGACACTATAGCATCAATATCTATTTTAGACGAATTACTTGCAGATGAAGCAACTGCACTGAGAACACATAAAAAACATCGTTATAAAGCGGTAGGTGCATACAAATTTGCTGCAAAAAAAGATCATCCTTATTTTAGAGCCCTTAAAAAACAGGCTTGAAGTTGATTATGGGTTTTGGCAATATTATGACCTGAATATTATGCTAGATATAAAAAACAATTTGCAAATTTGAAAAAAAGAGCCAAAAATAATCCTGGTGATACAGAATTCTTAAATGAACTTACTCTATCTGAAATGGACTTTATAAAAAGTAATATCGATAAGACTAAACTTTATCCATGATGAAGTGGACCTGGAATGGAATGAGCTAGAGATGAATCATTCAATAAAGTACAAGAGGGAAGAGATAATATGAAAAAGAAATTTAACTTTGCAACCAGAAATAGTTCAAAAGAGTCTACACTATGAAATCATAGATTGTCAAGATGGGTGTGAGAACAAGAACAAACTCTAGCTACGGTTTATAATGATATGAACTATAGAATAGCATACAAAGACTGTTTATTTATGTCTTTGAGTGGATTTATAAATGTATGATTAGTAAAAAATAATAAAAGTGTTTATGAAGGAATGGTAAAAGCAATATGATTTGCACCTGGATATTATGTTATGGAAGATTGATATAATTGATGAGAAAAGTTAGCAGATCTTCTAGATTTGGTTACTAGAAAACTAATGGGTGGAGTATCTTTCAAAGATGAGATAAAATACGATTTTGAAAAATTGAATTCTGGAAATTACCATGATGAAAATATAGATATGTGAAAAAGACTAGAAAAATTCTGGGAAAAAAGTGGTCCTACACTTATGGAAATAATGAATCTAAAAAATACATGAAAAGATAAAGATTTTTTTTCCTTACTAAATGATGATGGAGACTTAAGTGCTTACGAAAAAAACCTTGTAGAAGACTATTTATATACCAAAAGTATAGATCAAAGTGAAAAATATTGAGAATCTTTTGCTAATTCAGATTTAAGTAATGAAAATACATATTGGAGAGAAAATGTAATGAATTATCCTAAATGGGTATCTACAAGTTTATTTAGCACAAATCAAAATGGTAAATTTAATGATGCTAATAATAAAAACTTATCTGCTACTCTATGGGATAATATCAATGATAAATTCACAGATCTTACAAATACAGTATCTAAGATGTCTTCAGATCAAAAGGAGCCCATAAGAAAATGGGGAGTAGATAAAGTAATACAATTCCTAGAATGAAGTGAATGAGTATCTGAAGAATTTAGAAACATTATCAAGGCTAGATCTTATCCTAAAGGAAAAATGAGAGAAGATGCAGAAAAAGCAGTTATAGGAAAAAAACTAAATTTATGACCAAAAGGGGGAGAGGACAAAATAGTAACTTCCGAATATATAGAAAATACAGATATACTAAAAATAGCAGAAAAAACTATATATCAAAGTGGATATCCACGTCCAGATAAATTGAGAAAATGAGTAGAAATACTTATAAGATTTCTAGATGCATTAAGATAATTTTGAAATAACTTAAAAATCCGGGGCGAGTTTCACTTCAGAAACAACGACCGCCCCGGATTTTTTAGTTCCAAAAAAAAAAGCTGAGGGAAAAAACATATAGTCACTAAAAAGAAATACGAAGTAAGGGTCGCATATATGCGACCCCAACGTATATCTCTTTTTAGCGACTTTTTCTTATCTCTCCCTCAGCAAATACATATCTCAAACGCTACCCTCTACATTCTAATTTATCTCCAACATAATCGGACAATGATCACTTCCCATCACCTCCGTCAAATGCTCTATCCCCTTCACTTTCTCCACAAACCCTTCATTCACTAGAAAATAATCTAACCTCCAGCCTACATTCCTAGGTCTAGCTCCTGCCCTATAAGACCACCAAGTATATGAATCTACTTGCTCTGGATAGAAATGACGGAACATATCCACATATCCATTTCCTAACAACTCTGAAACTTTTTCTCTTTCTACTGGCAAAAACCCGATACTATTTTTGTTTGCTTCTGGTCTTGCAATATCTATTTCTGTATGACAAACATTGAAATCTCATGTGATAACGACATTCCCACCGTCTGCTACTATCTTGTTTGCATAATCTATTATATGATTATAAAATTCCAACTTGTAAGTCAACATTTCTGTCCCATCTGCTCTGGTTCCTCCATTTGGAAAATAACAATTCAATAGAGTAAATTCCTTCAATTTAAGTTCTGTCACTCTTCCATCTGAATGAAAATGCTCTATCTCATCAAAATGATTTTTTGTGTCCAGTACATCTAGGTCATCTTTCACGTAGATAGCGGTTCCTGCGTATCCAGGTCTTGTTCACTTATGCCAATAAGATTTGTATCCTATAGGTTCTGTAAGCTCAGGAGGTAATTGATGTTCAAACGCCTTTGTTTCTTGGATACAAAGTATATCAGGAGCTTGTTCCAAAAAGAAATCCATAAATCATTTTTTGGCTACTGCCCTTATTCCGTTTACATTCCATGATATTATTTTCATATCTATTTTTTTATAAATAAAATCTTTCTATTTCAGAATAAGAATGAGTAACAAAAAATCAAGCTATTTAATTAATAAATAATCTTTTATTTTTAATAGTCATTGCAAAAACAAATAAACCAACAGCAAGAATAATAGAAAGCATCAGAAATACTTCAAAGAAATTTACATATTCAAAATTTATTTCCATTCAAGTTAATAGTCAAATAATCTGAAGATTAAACATCTGTAAGATTAGACTAATAAAGAATGAAATAGTAACAACTATAGTAATAAAAGGAACCCGTCTTTTTAGTTTTATCAAACCTACTCATGCAATAAAACTTACAAACACAACAATCACATGCATGATATAAAATATAAAATAACTCCAACCATAAGAAAAGAGTTTAGAAAAATCTACAATTAAATTTAAAGAATTGATAAGAACTCGAAAAATAACCAATGTTCCTATAACCATAAAAAAACTTTTAGTTTGATCTTCTGTAAAATCTTGTATTTGGTTTACAGCTTTACTATGTATTAGTTTTTTCATAAATCCTAAATTCTGGATTTTTGTTACTATATTACTAGCAAAAAATCATTCATTAGAATTATGAAATTTAGCAACTACTTTATCACAAAAAAGTTCTACAGATTCAAAAAAAGCTCATATTTTATCAGTATTCATATTTATGAATTAGTAAATATAATAAAAACTACTTTTTCCTATAAAAACCTTATTTTTGAGTATTTATAGTCATAATAATCTTTTTCTCAAATCATCATTTTTCTTCCTTTTTTATCTTCCTTATATCTTCTACATCTTCCATAGTAATTCATTTATCTTCACATATAGAATACATTACTTCCATCATATCAGCTAATTCTTCAGCTTCATCACTTTCTAAAAATTCTAAAAGTTCTTCTTTTAGTTTTTCTCTCAATCTTGAAGAATATTCTGTATTATCAGCTATATAAGTAGCTGTCATCCCTCATTTTTTTATGATTATTTCAGGAATTTTATCCCTTACTAATTTTTTCATAATTTTCATAAAAAGGATATAAATATATTATATAAGTATAAGAAAGGAGGGCCGTAACCCTCCTATATTTATCTCAATATTTGAAATATCTAACTAGTTTTTAAATAATGCTTTGTTTTTCAAAATCAAAGCAAATGCAATTCCCCATAATGCAATTCCAATTGCAATTCCAAATAACATACTACCATACGCTACATTTATAGCTCCTCCATAATAACTACTTCCCCATATGATTTTCAAAGCAAATGCTGATAATATTTGAGTTGCTATAGCTACAATTAAACTAAGAATCACAACAAATGGGTACCATTTTTTGAATTTTACCATTCCTACTCATCCTGCTACATTAAGAATTGCAGCGATTATAGCTAGAACATTAAATAATATATAATACCAATGAGCACTAAACGTTTTAGATAATGATATAAGTGCTGTTATCACTGTGAATGCTCCAAAAACTATTCCAATATAACCTAAAATAACAAAAACTTGTTTGAACCAACCTTTACCAAAGTCATTTATAGCTTTGATAAATCCACTTGCTACCAATTTTTTCATAAAATCTAGATTTTCTATCTTAGCAACCAAAGCCTCATTATAGAACTTAGCTACGATACAACTAACCTTTTCATCTAATACACCCATAGCGTTATCTAAACCATCTGTTCCACCTGAATTTGTCTTCTTTTCTTCCATTATTAATTATTAATATAATAAAATATACACTACAATGAAGATAGTGTAGGGAAAAAAAATGTGTTTTCAAGATGTTTTAGCTTTAAATAATAACTTTATTCATAATAAATAATAAAATAGATTCACTTCAGTAGAAAATAAATAATTTATTTATAACTTCAAAAGCTCTTTATTATCCTATTCTACAACTCTTTTATAGTTAATTTTTCAGAATAAACTTGATTTTTTATCTATAATATATATAAATTCGCTTGTATGAATTTAATTCATTGATAATTTTGATTATGAATATATTGTTTGTATCAGAGTCTCCTCAAGAGACCAATTCTATGAAAAAACTATATAATGGGAAAGACAACATCTCTTATATGGTAACAGGTTGAGCTTGATTCAGATGAATCAAGGATAGGCCAAAAAGTAAATTGAATATCGATTTGAAAACATTCGAACCTATTTTTGAATACAAAGATAGTGTATTCAATAGAAGAAAATATAAAGGGAAAGATGTTATCAATAATCTTATCAAAGATGGAAAAAATGTAGATCAAATATGGTTGGCTACGGATGATGATGAAATGGGACATTATATAGCATATATGCTCTATGATGATATGCCTGCTGATATTAAGAAAAAAACTCATAGATTTATAATCTGAAGTTATTCCAAAAAAGAGATAGAGAAATCTATCAAAAATCTAAAACCAGGTATAATACACGGTGCTAGTGAAAAAGGTAAAGCATATAGAGTACTAGACAAAATGGTAGGACGGTGATTATCTCCTATGATGTGGAAATATGGAAAAGTAAGAAGTTCTGGTAGAGTTCAAGCTCCTGCTGTAAGAGCTATAGTAGAGAAAGAGAAAGAAATCAAAGCTTTCATACCAGAAAAATATGTACAAGTAGAAGCCGAACATACAGGATTTAATTCTTTTGCATATAACAAAGACAATACAAAGAATCCTACAAGATTTGATATTAAATCTTTGGAGGAACTAAAAAGTAAATTAGAAAATGCTAAAGAATGAACTATCAAAGATGTGGTAATAGAGGATAAAAGTAAATCAAATCCTCTACCTTTTGTAATGACAAATGCTATCAATGACATAATAGGTAAATCTCATTTGAAAAAGAGAAAGTTAGTAGAATGACTTTTGAATGGAATGAAAATTGCTAAAGTTGGTGATGCTTTGACTACATACCCTAGAACTGATAATCCAGTATTGAAGGAAGTAGATGAAGTATTCAAAGTAGCAAAACAATTGTATCCAGAACTAGCAGAAAAACATGACTACTCTATGAGTTGGTGGAAAAATCAAAATAGTGGGAAAACTATACAAGAAAACCATGGATGAATAGAGCCAGAAAATATAACTAGATTTCCAAAGAAGGTAAACTGAGAAAAGTTTTCAGACCATGAAAAACAAGCCTATGAGATAATATGGAGAAGAACTATAGCTACCCAGCTAAAAGCAGCAAAAATTAGAAGATATGTTATTGTAATAGATATAGATGGGGTAGAATTTAGAGCTGATTTCAAAATAATAGTAGAAAAAAATTACCTTGAAGTATATAGCGATATCAATCCAAAAAATTATGTAGATGAAGGATTTATGGCAAATATTCTGAAATTTAAGAAATGAGAAGCTATTGATATAAAAAAGGTGTTGTTTCATGAAAAAGAGACTAAACCACCAAAAAGATTTACTCAACAGACTTTGATAGCTTTCTTGAAATCCAAAGGTATCACTAGGCCTTCTACTGAAAGTGCAACTTTTGATATATTGGTAGATAGAGATTATGCAACTGTAGAAAAAAAAGCTATATATGCTACAGAAAATGCATTTAGCCAAAATGAAGCTATGCAAAAGACTGCAACAGAATTTTTGGAATATGAATTTACTAGAAAAATCGAAGATCAACTAGATGAAATTCTTTTTGACAAGAAAGAATACAAAGATTTTATGAGTGATTTCTTCGCAGGTATGCAAACTGTTTTGAAAAGAAACTGATTTGGGTTTACAGATGAAGGAGAAAATAAATTCGATAGAGATAAAGAAAATAAAGATTTACTACCAAAAGATAAAATAGTAGGAAAATGTCCTAAATGTGGAAAAGATGTACTAGAAGTAAAAAGTTGGAAAGGAACTATATACAAGAAATGTGAGGACACAAAATGGAGTCCAAAAGCAAAAGAATGGGGTGGATGTGGATATGTAGATATGCCAAAGCCAAAATATGAAAAAATAGAACCTAAGGTGATAGGAAAATGTCCTAAATGTGGAAAAGATGAAGTAGAAATAACTAGTGCAAAATGAAATATCTACAAGAAATGTATAGATACAAAATGGAATATGAAAGCTAGAGAATGGATATGATGTGGACATTTCGAATGGATAAAAGAGCCAGCTTTGGTAACTAGAATGAGAGAGAAAGCTGCAAAAGAAAAGGCAGAAGGAAAGAAACCAAAGAAGAAAACTACGAAGAAGAAGACCAAGAAAACTACAAAGAAAACTACAAAAAAGAAATAGATTTAAACACCTAATAAAAAAACAATGAAATTTGATACATCAAAAACTCTAATAGGCGATCTAGCAGATGAAAATGAAGTAGATACAAAAGAAGAATGAATTGAGTTGGAACTAATAAAAGCAGAAACTGCCAAAAAGAAAAAAGATGAATCTTTTGATGTAGGAAGCGTATTTTGAGATGAAACTTTGGATGAAGATTATACTCCTCCAAAAAGTAAAGTAAATGAAAATACTTTATTAATTATAATAATTGTAGCTATAGTTATAACTATTTCAGTTTTTGGATATTTGTTTATGAAATAAATCTATGGAGTATAAATAAAACAATAGGATAACTACTCACTTTTTAGAAGTATGATACAACAAAAATGCGAGAAGTTTATATTTTACAATGCTCTGACAATACTCTATATACAGGTATTACAAATAATTTAGAAGAGAGAATAAAAAAACATAATGAAGGTAAATGAGCAAAATATACATCAGGCAGAACCCCTGTGAAAGTTTTGTATTCTAATAAAATGGAAAATAGAAGTGAAGCCTCCAAAGAAGAAAGAAGAATCAAAAGACTAACTAGAAAAGAAAAAATAGAATTAATAGAAAATAAAAAAAACTAATTTCATATCTTACTTTATAAATCTCAGAAAACTCTATATTACAGATATATAATATATATAAAACGTCATTTCGAGCAATTTATATTAAAAAATGAACTTAAGTCGAGAAATCCCTTCTCCAAAAAAGAACGAAGTAAAAAAACACTAAAACTACCAGCGATATACAGTAATTTCTAATATTTGAAGGAAAAAACTATGAATTTATAATTTTCACCCAAGGGTATAGGTGAATAATAAATATAATACTCAATACTTCGCATTTTAACTTTTATTCACCATATAATTTCCATAATGTTAATCTGAGTCCTACTATGATTGTTTGGAACCTTTTTTGAGGAAGTAAATAACTCTATAGCAAAGCATAAATCTACTACATATCATTTTCTCCAAGTATGAGTGATAATGAGTTTTTTTGGTATGCTGACTTTTTTGGCATCAGGAATATATAAAACGCTATTTACTGATATAAATTTGTATCTAAATTCAGATAGTATCCCCTACTTGGCACTTAGGATAATATTAGAGATTACGCAATCATATTTCACCATATTAGCAATAAAGCATGCTGATAGAAGCACATTTTCTATTGTTAGAATATTAACAATCCCCTTACTTTTGATTTCAGACATGATGATGGGCTATGAATTCTCTATGTTTTCTATCATAGGAATATGAGTGATTCTGGCATCTTTTCTTATATTTAACGCAAAAGATAAAACTCTGAACATGAAAGGTATATGATTTGTATTGTTTACTGCTATCAATGCCGTTTTTACTCTTACATTATACAAATATTCTTTGAGTGTATATGGTAATTCTGTAGAAGTAGATCAATTCCTTATGTTTGCAGCTATTTTTATGTTTTTTGTTGCATACAATTATAAAATAAATAAAAATTGTGCTATCAAAATGATAAAAGGTGATAAAATGTTTCTATTACAGTGAATAGGTATTTGACTAGGTACTCTAGCTTTGGGGTATTCTATGGTATTTATTAACGCAAGTGAGGCAATCGCTGTGAAAAGGGCTTGAGAAATGTTCTGGTCTATATTAGCTGGAGTATTTTACTTCAAGGAAAAAAATCTATACAAAAAACTTATATTTGCAGGTTTTTTGATAGGAGGATTGGTTATTATGTTGTTGTAGGAAAATTTTTATTCTAAATTTCTCCAAAAAACTGTCTCAATTTTACATTGGACCTCGTAGAACCAAGGAGTAAATCCGTGGCAAGCTACGATGGTTATATTTTCAATTTTACATTATACATTTCCAGATTTATCTGGAGTATACATTTTACATTAAGTATCTCTAAAGCATAACAGATTTAATGCCTTGCCAGAACTACCCCATATACTTGGATATTTGGATATTTTTCTTTTATACAAATAGCTAATTTTTCTAATGTAGTACCAGTAGTTGTTATATCATCTACTATGATTAGTTTCTCTATAGATTCCAAATTATCATCTATACAAGCAAAACTATTATCTAAATTTTTCAATCTTTTTTTTCTATCTAATCCAGCTTGGGGCCTTGTATATTTTTTCTTTTTACATATTTCTTTTACAGGTAAATTCAATTTTTCTCATAGATAATTTGCTAATATTTCTGCTTGATTATAGCCTTTGATAAAATGTTTCCTAATAGGATGCATAGGTATATAAGTAATTGCCGTATCTTCTAAATCAAATTCAGAATTTGCTATAAAGTTAATATATAATAACTCTCCTAGAGTTTCTATCAAGACTTTACGATGGTTATATTTGAAATTTACCAAAATTTTCTTCAGAGAATTACTATAATCAAATCATATATAAAGAGCTTCTAGATTAGATTCATCTTTACAATAACTATGAACTTCAAAATTATCTGATTTCTTGTGACATATATGACATATTTCCTGATGCATAGTGAGTTTCCTTTTGCACTTTGGACACAAATAGTCTCCCTGTTTTTTACAAGAAAGGCAGTATTTTGGGAAAAGTATATCTAAAATCATTTTACTTTGAATATAAGACTAAAAATGCTATGTTATGGTTATAGTTTTTTTAAAATAGAAAAAAACTGAAAAAGTTAGGAAAAAATTTAGTTCTACTTGTATTGGTATATGAATTTTATATAATGTAGGTATTTAGAAAAACTCGTTGATGGAATAACCTTGAGAGTTAAACTCTCAACTTAGAAAAGTTCCGATATCAACGAGTTGTCTGACATATTCGTTTATGCCTTTTAAACTGTTTTTGTTTAGAATGGAAAGGGGTTTTAGCGGTTGGAAATTTGCTGTAAGTTTAACTATGAAGTATAATTGTTTCCATAATTTCAGTATTTCTTCCTTTTACATTTTTTTCCTACGGAACGGGATTTGAATCAAAATTTGCAAACGGTAGACGGTTAGATTTCTCATTGCAAATTACTATTATGAACCATCCCTAAAAAATATAGGGTCAGAACTTCTGAAATTATTACAATAAATGTTAAACTTATGTAATAAGTTAGTGTCTATAAAAAAACAAACTTTTTCTCTTTTTAAGATTGATAATTTCTCTAAAAAAAGTATATTTAAGGCAATTATTTAATAACTAACTTTATTAAAATAAATGAGAGAATATATAAATGAAAATAAAATTAATAATTTTAAAACAAATACACTAAACTCTATCAGAGAAATCTTTTCTGAAGTAGGAATAAAA
>Ga0208901_1000309_pt1 | contig 28294 bp, 24 predicted proteins | sample AntAceMetag02UKF_FD_184764 | JGI IMG/M metagenome (GOLD analysis project Ga0208901, IMG submission 184764) | Saline lake microbial communities from Ace Lake, Antarctica - Antarctic Ace Lake Metagenome 02UKF (SPAdes) (version 2) | ecosystem: Environmental > Aquatic > Non-marine Saline and...
CCGCAAAGCGAAAAGCGAGAGGCTACAAGCGCAAACACTTCAAAACAATTGCTTATCTTTTGACAGGCAAGCTGGATTTTTCTAAGATAAATGAATTTGCTTTACCCACTTGAATTTCAAAAGAGCCCTTTTATTTTCATAGATATCTCCTAAATAATTAATTACCTGGTCGGTTAAATTTTCTTGTGCCGCTCGAGATATTTTTTCAGCTATTTGTACAATGGACAATCTACCATTACATAACGATAAAGCAGTTGCACCGTTCTTATTTGTTACGACCCAATCAGGTTTTTCAGGATCTAAGTATAAATATTTCCCTTCTTTTTCTTCTTTTATTATCCTTGATTGCAATTTGGGTTTTGTGTTCCGATAATCCATCGTTTCACTCTGGTAGTTGATAAAGATTTTTTAATGAAGTGCAACTCTTTGAAGCATTAACCACCAGTACAATCATAGGAGGAACCGCACTCACCGCCACCTCCTGAGCAGCTATAAGAAGAGCCACATTCTCCTTGTCCATCACTTCCGCCGTCTCCAGTGCAGCTATAAGATGAGCCGCACTCGCCACCACCACCAGCACAATCGTACGAGGAACCGCAGGTACCATATGCTTCTGAAGATCTCATTGAGTATTTATTTTTTCCAATCACAAATCCTTCTTTTTTATCAATCTTTATTCCAGAAATTGATGCCAATAGAAAACTGCCTGAGGCCATTAAATATTTTACAAATTGTCTTCTTCCTATCCTGTCATTCATGGTTCATACCTTCTTTTTTTTAATTGAAATTCGGGAAAAATATTATGCATCTCCAGATTCAAACCCAATGATTCCATCAAATGGTTCTTTTCCTGTTATAATGCCATGGTGTAACACTCTCGCTTCCTTGTGCAATTCACCGCAGAGTTGCTTAATATGCTTCAAAGCTCTTTTTGCCTTTTTAGGAGAGACTCTTTTTTCAAGGGCACTGATGTAGGGTGTTGGAAGGGAACCTTTTTTGAGTTTAGCGCTTCGACTACCTTTTTCTGCTTTGGGATGAACTGACATATTTCGGAGCGTTGTTAATGCTTTTACGGTCTGAGACGGTTCTTTTGAAAAATCGGGTACAGCCAGACACAATATTTTTGAAAGGTAAATATATTTACCTGTTGTTCCCTGATATGGGCTTCTGCTAAAGAAACTCCGTTCATCCTTCCATACTACCGGATCAATGCTTGCGCCTAACCAATTAAGATATCCTTCAAACGCACAATACGTTAAAATCATAGAACCAAGCGCCCAAAACATTTGATCTTTTTTAGCAGGACCTTGAGCAAGAACTAAATTTCTTCGTGCAGCTCCCCAAAGAATCTTATGGTTGTATATTTCATATGTTTGAAGTGGAGTTGTTTTTTTGCTCATCCGTCTCCTCACAGTGCAATTAAATCAAAAGTTGGCAATACTCGTGGAATTTCTGTTGTTGCATGTTGGCGACCAGCTGTTAGTATTTTTACACGCTTGTTGATATAGGAGGCCAGTTCAAGGATGTCGATTTTATTATCTATTGGTCTCCCCTCTGCTTCACCCTTTAATCCCTCAATAACTGCCTTAGAAAAAGCACCATGGCCCCAATCTGATCGTTCAACACTCACTTCATCTCCGGTAGATGCGGTCAGAACAACAATCCCACCTTCTGATCCAACAATTTCTCTCAATACATTGGAGATATTGCTTCCCTGGGTCTTACCGGTGATGGAACCACTATGACAAGTATCCGCCATTAAAATGATTTTGGATGGGAGTTTATAGAGAACATCGTTAAATTCATTCCACCTGAGGCCACTTTTACGTAAGGCATTTATATCAATGTCGTATGGTAAAAAATAATAGTTCCCCGACTGGTCTTTCTGGCCATGACCGGCAATAAAAAGAACGGTAATATCTTCTTGAGTTGCTTTATTCATTAGCCAATCCAGACCATCAAGAATATTGTCCCTCGTTGCCTTCTCGTTTGTGAGGACACGTTCGTATACTTTTTCATACAACTTGCCTTCCTGTCCAGAAAATGCTTCAGCTACCCCTTCTGCGTCATTATGGGCAAAGTTTAGACTAATATCCCGTTGCTCGTAATCAGAGACACCGACAGCGAGAATATAGAGGTTCGGTTTTTTGGCCTTACTTTTATCATTCCAAGCTGTGTCCAATTGTACCTGCAGAGAATTATCCGGCTTATTTACCTCAAACATCAGAGGTGCTGATTGGCTATAACGATTTGAAGCAATGAGTGAAATAATAGTATGCTCATCGGGAATATTAACCGTGACATCAATTTCTGCTGACAGTCCATCAAGTTTCTTCATGCTTGTTTTACTGGGCATGACTCTTCTTGCAGTTTCAGCTCTCCGGCCATTAACCAATACCCAGATGTCAGTGATTGGTTCTGAATTCTTTGATACTGCCTTTCCTCTGATCCGTAATTTCTGAGATGTAATGGTTAAAGCAGAATCAGTTGGTACCACAAATGAAACGACAGGTGGTATCAACTCTTCGATTGATTTGCTCTGTTTCTTTTTTGTGGGATGGATTTTCTGGATAGCAATGGCTTGTTGTTCTTTGCCAGATAAAGTTGCCACGATTTGATCAGGGGAATAGAATTGTTTAGAGAATTGTCTTGCTGGGAAACGTAAGGCTGCCTTGTCTGGCCCTTGGTTTAAGTGCCATGAAATCAACTGATCGCCCCCTAGAGAACCAGTGTAATAACCATCAGGATTCCACGCGATCCATTCTTTTTCACCATCAAAGTAGAGGGTCAGAAGTAGATTGCCAGTTTCAATCTCATATAATTTTATGGTTTGGTCAGTTTCACCTGTGACAAGAAAACGGGAATCTGGTGAAATGGCAATGTCATCAATCATTCCGGTAGCAGCATCAAAAGGGCGTTGCCAGAGCCATTTGCCACTAGCCATATCGTAGGCAGAGATAATGTATCCACCATTATAGGTAAGTAACGTTTTACCATCAGGAGTTATCTGGCTATCATGAAAACTTTTAAAACCTCCCGTATTCGCTGCGTCGATGGTATGTAGAACTTTCCCTTTTTTCCTTATCTCAAGCAGGTTATTTTCTTTGTTGGCTAATGTTATCGACCAGTCATTTACTTCAGTTTTCTCTGATGTCAAGGTGGTTGGATCGTGAAGTTCCTTAACTACATTACCTAATTTATAGAAACCCTTGTCATTCTTAAGTTGCAGGCCATAGGTCTTGCCTTGCTGGTGCCAAACAAGGCTGGTTCCGTCAGAGGCGAAGTTAACTTTTTTTATCCTTGTTACTGGTGAGGACAGTTCTTTAACAATTTTCTTTTCGTCAATATTGACAAAATAAATTTTACCATCTGCATACCCTACAGCTGCATTGTTTCCATCTGGCGCAATCGAAGAAGCAGAGATAAAACGAGATTTTTTTTCTCTATCAATAAAAAATTCTGTCCCCCCTTTCTTTAATGGAAGTGTGCCAAACCTATCCTGCCTGCTCCAAAACAATAGATTCCCATCCGTTGGGATAGACATTTCGGTGAGAGGTTGTCCTGCTTTAAATTCACTGATCTTACTGCCAGTTTGGCTGTTCCACTCTTTCACCATATAATCTGAACCACTACTTACTATATTCCCATTTGGTAGTGAGACGAGTGAACGGATACCACCATCGTGGGCTCGTATTTCTTGGATCGTTTTTCCACTTCTAATGTTCCACCAATAGAGATTTTGTCCTGCGGCAGTTACAACAATATCATTATGCTTTAGGAAAATCCCACGTCTAATACTATGGGCATGATTCAAGGTGGTTAGTAATTTCCCAGTAGCTACCTCCCATATTCGTGCAGTCCCATCATAACCACATGAAAGTAGGTGCTTTCCATCTGAGGAGAAATGCAGATCAGATATTGTCAACGTATGGCCTGATAAAACTCTTTTAAGATCTCCAGTTATTATGTCATATATCCGAATGTCCCCCTTTGATCCCGGGAAATCCCCACCTACTGCAAGTAAAGTATTATCCTTGGGGGATAATGCTATCGTTGTGAATCTACCATCATCTCCAGGACCAATTTCACCTGTAATAGTTCGTAGATTCTTACCCGAATCGACATCCCATACATCAATAGTTTTGTCTGAAGATGCAGAGATAAGAAGCTTGCCATCGCTACTGAAAATAAGCTCCTTAACAAATCCGGCATGGCCATTTTTATTGATTACGAGGAAGACCTTTTTTAAACGTTCTAATTGCTGCAAATTTCTTTTTGCTTTCTTATCTCCCTGGGCCGCGGCTTTCTGAAACCATTGTTTTGCTATTACCCTATCAGAGCGCACTCCTTTGCCCTTCAAGTACATTTTCCCTAAACTATTCTGTGCTCTCGCATTATTTTGCTCTGCTGCAGACTTATAATAAGTAAATGCTTTAGCAAAATCTTGAGTAACTCCATCCCCAAGACTATACAGAGAAGCTAGATTCTTTTGAGCAAGTGCTAAACCATGGTCTGCTGCTTTTTGAAACAGCATGGCAGCCTGTTCAGAGCTCTTCTGTACACCATGACCATCTAGATACAAGAGACCAAGGTTATAGTATGCCATTGCAAAATCTTGTGCAGCTGCTTTTTGGTACCATTCGGCGGCCACTTCATAATCCTGTTTGACTCCCTTACCTTGATTATACATCCAACCCAGATTTGCCTGAGCCCTTGCATAGCCCTGTTCAGCCGATTTTTTAAATAATTCGATAGCTTTTTTGTAATTCTTCTTGACCCCTTTCCCTTGTACATACAACCAACCAAGATTACTCTGTGACTTAGCGTCACCTTGTTCAGTGGCCTTTTGATACCACTCCACAGCTTCGTGATAATTCTGAGGTATTCCTTCACCATTCTCGTAAAAAACGCCTAGCACCCGTTGACTCGTGACATATCCTTGTTCTGCTGCTTTACGATACCACTCAATAGCCTTTTTAAGATTTTGTTTAACTCCATTTCCGGTTTCATAGGAAGTTCCTAACAAAAATTGTGCAAGATAATCACCTTGTTCAGCAGCTTTTTGAAACCAATTAACTGCTTGTTCTAAGTCCTGGTGTTCCCCTTCTTCTGAATAGTATAAAGCAAGAGACATTTGTGCATTCATGTACCCCTGATCAGCTGCTTGATGATATAGCGAGATTGCTTGTTTAAAATCCTGATTTACCCCTTTGCCTTTCTCATAAAAGTGTCCAAGGTAGTACTGTGCTGATGCCTCGCCTTGTGAAGCTGCTTTCTGCAACCATTTTGCGGATTCTTGATAATCTTGCAGGACTCCCTCACCACTTATATAGAAAAGCCCTAGAGCTACCTGTGCTTTTGCATGTCCTTGTTCAGCTGCTTTTCGATACCATTTGGCAGCAGTTTCAAGATTTGTCTTAACCCCTTTTCCATATTCGCAAATAAGACCTACTTGATATTGTGCGCCGACATTTCCTTGCTCAGCAGCTCGTTGAAACCACTCAGCTGCTTTTAGAATATTTTCCGATACTCCTTCGCCTAGCCTATATGAAAAAGCAACCTCAAACTGTGCAGCTGCAAGACCTTGATTAGCAGCTGCAAGAAAAAAAGAAAATGCTTTCTCAAAATCTTTCTTTACACCCTTTCCGGTAGAATACATTCTACCCAAATTATATTGCCCATGACTTTGTCCTTGATCCGCTGATTTGCCATACCAATACGCTGCTTTTTCGAGATCTTGTACTTTCCCCCACCCGTAATCGTAGCAAAGTCCTATGTTGTTTTGGCCTCTAGCATGGCCCTGTTTTGCTGCTTTCAGTGACCATTCGCAACCTTTTAGCTTGTTTTTGTCTACCCCATCACCTAGTAGATATTTCTTGCCCAGTAAATATTGATTTTTAGCATCTCCCTGTTCTGCTAGCTGTCTAATCATTTGCAATGTGGATTCGTTTTCATCAGCAAGAACCTGTGGTGTGGGAGAAACTAAAGAGACAATTAATAAGAGTACGGAAAGATACACAGAGTAGCGAACAACAATGGGGTTATATGATTTCATATTGTTATATAGATAAAATCGGTTAGATATGATTGAATTCAACAAGTTTCACCCAGCCACCAACGCCTTCGATCCGTTGGATAATATCCTGGATTGCACCACTATTTTCAGGAGTGTCCTGAGGTGCCGGTGGTCGTACTGGCTTAACATAAATTGCGCGACTCAGATTTTTCTTGGTTGCCAGGCGTACAACCTTCTGGCTGCTCAAATTACTAATATCTTCAATGACAGGCTGAGAAGAGACCAGGAGGTACATTTTCTCAATTCCGCTAGAGTTATCTAAATAGAATCCTTTGCCAAATCCTGGTATCCAATAGTCTCTATTTGCAGTTACTCCACCATCCCCATGCTCTGGAAAAAGAATATCCATATGGCCCTTGGCATCTTCCTGCAGGAGATACACATAACACTTCTGTGTTGGACGAAAGTAAACAAAGTATCGATCTCTACCAGAGGCAAGTTGTGAAATTCCATCTTTAATACCATGTACTGGATTCCCTTGTCCATTTTGATACATAAAACCAACATCAACAACTAAAGGAGTTTTGTCGTCAGGTTTCGCTGTGACAGCAAAACCTCTGGATGTCTCCCGCTGAACTGCTTTCTTATTTATTTCGACACGTCGATTAATCGCATGACACGCCTCACTATTCTGGCTACATAGAAGCCTCCGTTCTCCATAGCCGACAGGCTCTAAAAGAGTTGGGGGAATATTAAAATATTCTACTAAATAATCGATGACTGCTTGAGCTCTTTGGCGTGAGAGAGATAGATTGTAGCTGTCAGAGCCACGGTTATCAGTGTGACCCGATATTTCATACCGATACGTAACAGTTGACTCTACAGAAATATCTTTTGTATTTGTCAAATTACTTAATGCCTTTCCAATCTCCTGAAGTTGCAATGTTGCCTCAGGTTTGATGCCAGCCTTATTATATTCAAAGGGTATCAAGCCCTGGCTAAAAGAAATTGAAGCTTTCCCCCCAACGCCTCGCGTTTTCAGCGCAGTTTCAATCGTTTCAGCATTTACCCGGGTGGTATCTAATTTTGATTGACCAAGGCTTTTTTGTATCGTTGCCAGGTTTTCCCTGGCAACAGTATCATTTTGCAAATGTAATGCTTGAATGTAATATTCTTTTGCCTCACTAAAGCGGCCAGTTTTAAAATAGAGATCGCCCAAACTGAATAATGGTGTTGCTTCATTCTTTTGGAGATCTGCTGCTATTTTATAATGTCTCTCAGCCTCCACCAGGCGATCTGTTTGCTCTAGCAAATCACCAAGATTATTATGAGCCATGGTAAGAGATGAGCAAAGTTCAAGAGACGTACGATATAGATTTTCTTGCTCTAATTGTTTCTGTATGTTGAGTGTATTTACACCAAGATTGTAAGCTTTATCGGCCAACGTCTTGCCTGATTCACAATCCGCTGCATTCGCTGATATCGCAACTCCAGAAATAAAACATACTACAAATACAGCACTGAAAATATTACGTCTCTTCATATTATTATCCTTTATTTCTTCTTCTCATGGCTTCTAACTATTACCGTGTCTGAACTCCAGCCTGCTGAAGACTTATCAAGAACTGCAGCAATCTTTTTGAGTAAAGCCATCCTACTCTGGAGAGCCTGGGTTATAGGTGCCGTGTTTTCAAACAGTTTTCCAAACTGATCAATATTGAGGGCTCGGAAATCTATGGGAGTTCTGCTGGCAATTGCCAGTACTCTTTCTTCACCAGCAGGGGGGCCAAATTCCAAATAAAATTCTTTACTACGTGCCTTCTGATCAGGAACTTTTAACAACTCTCCTGCTGGTAGGTAGTTATCCGAGTGAAACGCATTCGGATAAATAACATGGATATTTCCAGTATTATCCAAATTTAAAAGAAGAAGGTAGCAATCCTTCTCCGATGTTGCCTGAAAGATTAATTCTTCTCCAAAAAAGAAATCACGCCGCGATGCATCACTAATGGATAAATCGATTTTGAATTCAGAATCTGGATTATGGAATGCTGAAAATGCCTTGGCTATATAAGCATATTCTAATGGCTGTTGTAATGATTTTGTAAGAACATCAATGGCCTTTGTCTCCGGCAACTGTTGCACATCTCCCGGCTGATTTATGAGCCGTATCCGATAAGAGCCATCAATCTTTTCACCTTTAATGATGCGATCAAACGATGCTGTTTTCGGTACAACTTTCACAAAATCGAAAGAACCGATTACTGTACTCAAAAGTTGTGTTTCCTCTTGACTCATTCCTTGTATGTCATCCAATGCCACCAGAACCTGTTCCTGGCTTGGTTTTTTTTGTTCGACAAATGGTTCTTTTTCAGGAACTGGGTGATTTGGTGTTGCCTGTACGGCAATGGCATTAGGCTTCAATTTAGGCAAAACAAAAGCCTGATTATTTAACAATTGCTTTTCACCACCTTCAATACCTAATGCAGGATCCTGTGGCAAATTAAGTTCATCCTTAACGATCTTTCGCATACCTTCGAATAATTCACTGTATGTTGGATCGGTGGAATTATACATGGATTTTGCCAATCCAAAGGTAAAGCCACCATGGAATTTATTCTGGATCGAAAGTTCCAAAGCTGTTTGGTTATCTCTAGAAGCAGCCATTAAAACAACACCATCTGGAATATCAGATTTTTTCGATACTGTTCCCCGGGAGAATATCTCTGGCTGATCATAGGTTATGGGAAGATACCTGGAAGTCATCATTCTGTTTGGCTCTAATGTACTGACATTAAAGTTACCAATACTCCGGGAAATCGTCCCGGAATGACACGCATCAACCAACATCACAATTTGACGTCCTTTAAGTTCGTCCAGCCAACCACCTATTTCATCATCGGTGAGCACGTATCGGCCATTAACAGGATCAATATCCCATGGACATAAAACCTCATCTTTTCCATCCGCTTCATCACCAGAGTAGTCCTTTACTTGAGCGCCATGGCCAGAATAATAAAAAAGAACCATATCTCCCGGGCTGGTCTCCCTGATAAGCCAGCTTTTAAAAGCTTTTCTTATACCTTCCTGTGAAGCCTGCCTGTCGAGAAGTGTTTTGATATCTTCTTCTTGAAAATACCCTTGCTTGACTAAAAGGTACTTAAGAAGTTTGACATCATTAATCGGCCCACGAAGATCATGCGAAAGTTCATGGGTGGCAAGTTCTGCCGGCAGCAGATGTTTGTAATCATTAATCCCAACCAATAGTGCTTTTTGACCACTGTGTGAAACACTTGGGTTAAGTAAAAGTGACAAGACAAATCCCATCAAATAAAAATATTTCATTTTGTTCATTCCATAACAACGAAAAATAATTGGTGCCTGTATAGCCAACAGCATATTAATCAATGATGATCAGTTCTGTTCCCACTTCTGTCCATTGCATAGAGTTAACGGGTTTTAGGGCAATGCTGATATCTTTTGCTAACTGTTTTTCTGAATCATTAATCTCTTTAAAAATACCCGCCGTCCTTGTCTCGGTCTGTTCCAATAACGGTACATCTTCGATGGTTGCAATTGCCTTCAATATATTTTTCCCTGCAGGACCTTGCAACTTAAACGTCCACTTTGCATCCTTTGCTGGAACTCTGTACGTTTGTCCTGCTTTGACTGTGTTGTCCTTTTGGTATTCATTTGGGAAGATTATATGTACTTTACCGCTGGTACCCACATCAAAAATTGTCACGCGACTATCCTTGTTTACTTTAAGATATATCTCAAGATCATTACCTATATGGTACTGGCCGTCTTTTTTACCGGTCCATAATTCAATTTGGAAATCGGTTTTAGTATTCTTGATATCTTCTAAGGTGTTTGTATTATCTATTTGAGATGCGGGAGCATTTTCAGTAACAATTATTATCTGCTCAGCTGCTGTGGATGATGATACAGCCTCAGAATCTGTAGGGATGCTGTTTTCGACTTGTTCTATAACTGTTACCATTTCAATGGCATCCGAATCCTTGATAGGTTTTTTTGTCTTTTCCGCTTCTGGTTGTGAAATTATCATATCAGGTAACTGGACAATATCTCGAGTTACTGCGATTGTAGTCAGTGGTGTTAAAAAGAACGAAGTGACCACAAGTGCACCTATTATCATTTTTTTGTTCATTATATCTTTCCTCTTATAAATTTTTATAAATGAAACTCTTTTGCATATATAGACCCAGCCATCTGTTAAAAAGTTCCATCGGTTTTATTTTTTTCTCACAGACAAAATTATTGTTACTATTTCGTCGTTATTGGGGACGATTTTTTCATTAAAAATTAAGCCCTGATCTTTTAAAGAATCAACCAAAGTACCTTTTAATTGTGGTGCGATCTGGATATCCAATCGCCACGTATCTGGGCCAAGCGCTTCCTGGTATTCAACAACTCCCCGTGCATGTTTTACCGCAGCATTGATCTTTTTCAGACCAAGATCAATATCTGTCACGTTTATCTGTATCGTGGTGGGAATATGAATCTCATTCTGTTTAAGTATTGGCTCCCCCGGAGACAAGTCAGATTCCTGTTGGTAGAAAATTGAAACTAAACCTACAACCAGTAATGCTGTCACAAACGCTGGTGCTGGATAGGTAAGTTTATTAAATAACCCGGTAAGCATTTGGATAATATTTCTTGGAGATCTCTGTTCTACTGACTCTGTTTTTTCTCTCGCAATGATACCTGCCATCACCTGTTGCGAAAAATCATCTGGAAGTCTGGCTGGTTTTATAATATTTAAGGTTTTCAGTAAGAATTTACTTTCTGCGACTTTATCACGGCATTTAGAACAATTTCTTAGATGATTTTTCAACACTTCACTTTGATTTAAGCTAATTCTATTTGTTAAAAAATCAAAGATGAGTACTTCAATATTCTGACAGTCCATCCTGTTTCCTTTTGTTAATCACTCAGGGATGATATGCACTCTTTCAATTTGCCAAGCGCTCTTTGCAGATTGGATTTCAGAGTTCCTGTTTTTAATCCCATGTGCTTTGCTGCCTCTCCATATTTCAACTCCTGAAAATAAATTAAAAATATAATTTCCTGCCTTTTTTCATTCAATTGGCTAACGCACTTTTTCACCAAGTCTCTATTGATACACTGAGCCTCTGGGCCAGGTGCTGCATCCCCGTTACTGGGGAGACTCTCAAAATCTAGTTGAATTTCTGGCTGTGATTTCTTTTTCTCTCTCAAATCCCAACACACATTCCGGGCGATAGCACAGAGCCAGGTAAAAAAGCTCGCATCTTCTCGGAAGTTCTTTAATCCTTTGTAAGCTTTAATAAAGGTTAATTGGGAGGCATCCAATGCATCTGATCCGTTATAGAATAGCCTCTGCCAACAATACGCATACATTCTATGTTGATATAGAATCACAAGTCCTTCGAAAGCTTCCTTAGCTCCAGATTTCGCGCTCGCTATAAGTTCGTTCTCATTCATATTGACTATTGGAATAATAAAAAAGTTCCCATGTTTTTCAAAAAAGAATACAAATAAGAGAATGCCGAGAAGACACCTGCTTGACAATTTGCGAGAAGATGTTGGCAAATTACGACAAAAACAGAAGGATAAGTCGCAAATTGGATGGATGAGATCCTTGGGTTTCAGGGGCGGTATACTTAACTCAGGATTCCTGAATCAACTATTCCAAACCATAACCCCGGAAACACACTCTCGCACAAGCGTTGTCACACTTTTATCCTCAAAATTTGCTGCCCGTTTTAAAGCCGCAAGCTCTGTTTCTCGTAAAGGGATCTGCAGCCAGACAAGATCACTCGGATAGCTGGTGCCCTCCTGGACACCTTTCAACTCAGCGAGAATCTGCACCCGCTCAGCGATATCGTCCGGAATTTTTCGATGTTCCCGCTTCCCTTCTTCCTGCTCCCAGTTTTGATAGGTTCGGGTTGCAATACCCAGGACTGTCGCCAGGTCTTTTTGCCTGGCCCCCATTTCTTTTCTTAATTTCTTGAGTTCATTCGGTTTCATATAAACAAGAATACTCAGCGAGTGGGTCTCTGTCAAACAAAAAACCACTCGCTGAGTGTTAGCTTGTGCAATAAATACAAATAGTGGTCGAGCTAAACGGTTCTGGAAAAGGTGGCTCCTCAACAGAAAGCTCCACCCTCCCATCCTGATCATAATCTTTTGCCTTGCGAGCACTCACCACCAGCCACCCATCCCACTCCGATCTCACCGGCATAACATCAAACTTCAAACTCTGTTTGCCGTTGTCCTTTTCCAGCATCACACCGCATTTTGACCAGAGGCCAACACCGTCATTTTCGCCACGTTTATAGTATGTAATTAATACATCTAACTATGATTAACTTGTTTGCTTTCAATATGATTCTGATATTTCCATTCTGCTTCTTTTGAAAATGATGTCTCCGGGAATTTCTCACGAATATCTTCCCATGTTTTGCACGCCATTGCGATATTATCAATAGCCACATAACTCTCTGCTAATAGTGTTAATGCCTTCGCCTGCCACGGTCCTGGCTCCAAAGATGCAAATTCCAGACACGTCATGACCTTGACCTGTTCATCTTTTTCAAAAAAATACTTGCCGAGCTTTAAAAGAATTTTGGGAGAAAGTACCTTCAAATGAGATGGATAATGATCACGAAACAGAGTTATTGCTCGCGGAAAATCCTCAATAAATAAGACTTCCAGCAGCAATTTATAATAATACCCTGACTTCTCATCATTGTAGCGATTCACCGACAGAAGGTGCTCCAGTGCCTCAACGTTGTCAGGCTCTTTTTCTAGAATAGCCGTATAGCTTTTTGTTGTTTGTAGCCGGTTGGTACATTCTTTACTGAGCTCTGTTGCACGATATTTTACCGCTTCTTCTTTAGCTGTTTTGTGCAGCCCAAACTGCCAGGCAATATACACTCCGGCAAGATAGCCGCCGACATGAGCCCAGTAATCAACATCACCTGTACCCGTTGGATAAAGAGAGCCACTGACATCCAGAGCAAAAAACAGCCCAACCAGTACAACGCCCTGCAATCGAAAAGGGAAGGTAAGAATAGGACACAACAGGCAAGGAACTGCAATGGTAACCTTGGAAAAATAACAGCGTATGGCGAAAAGTCCCATAACTCCCGAAATAGCCCCGGAAGCTCCCAAGCCATGAGAATTTACAAATAAATGATAAAATGTTTCATCCCCCCACAATGAGCTGACAAAAAGCGAGAGGATGGTTAGAAAATTTGAGGCAACAATAAAAAAAAGGTAATAGATGATAAAGTGTTTGTGGCCGACTCTGGCTTCCACCACACTACCAAAAACCCACAGGAAAATCATATTCCAAAATAAGTGGGAAGTGTCTGCATGCAAGAAAGCATTAACCCAGAAAGCTATGGCAATCTGAAAATAAGAGGGATCACCAACGGGATAAAAAATATACTTTCCTGTCGTTTCAACCGGTAAAACAAGAAAAAGGAAACTATTTACAAAGATCAGACTCACAGTGACAAGCGGTGCCAACGGCTTGCTCATCTCTGCATTATAAACAGTCCCGGCAGGCATTAGAGAGGTGAATCGAAAGATACTCGTGATTATGTTTTCACTCTTCTCTACCCGGCTCGCAAAAATTTTTACTAGCACAACAAAAGGATAAAGGCAGATAAAAGCAAGTACGACAACCCTCAGCGAACTAAACAGGCTTGGCCCTAAAAGACCAATACTCAGAGGGATGATCACTCCTCCGACAAATGGCCAAGGGATATTGCGTAGTGTGGGTAGTTGCGGTATTGGGATTGGTTTCATGAAGTGGCTGCTGATCCTGATATGAACATATTACAAGGCAACACACTAAGCATGAGCGGGCCGTCCCATGTCTTTTGGGAGCATTAATCCGTAATCCCCTCTGCGATCAACATGCACCTTGTTGTGCAGGGTTTTATCTAATGATTTTTCCAGAATGCCAGTGCCGAGAGCAGTAAGTTTTGGCTTACTATTGAAAGCGATGCCGCTCTTGTGAGTGCCCAACCATGTTAGAGCCTGACTCAGTGCCCACTCATTGCGGCGGACAGAATTACTCTCAATGTCAAGTCTGCTCAGGAGTCGATTCTTTGATGCTTGTGGCAAAGACAAACGCCCCATAAGCTCCGTCAGCAAAGACTGCTTCAGCTCCGTTTCTAGTGAGAGAGCTATTCGTCTTTCTATAAAGAGCTGATTTTCCATTCCCTCCTTAATGGTTTTCATTATAAAATCGTCCAATATGATCTCCCTGGTGTGCTTCCAGCGAAACTTCTTCTCTCCCTCCCATACTGTCAATCCGTTGGTGCAGCATAGGATCAGTCGCCCCCAAGTTGCTTTATATGCTTCATAACCATTGTTTTTGGCATAAACTAATCCGTATTTATAGGTCGTTTGAAAGCCAGGGGTATCGAATTTGAAAAATTCAGTAACCTGACCAAATTTTGAGCGTACAATACTATCACTTTTTGGCACAATTGTGGTGTTCGTTCGAATTTTCTCTAGAAAGTTTTGACGAAACTCCAGTTGATTAACATCAACAAAATGTGGGGTAACGATACCGTAGATAGTATTTTCCCCTTTGTCATTAGTATCATATCGTATAGAAAGGTCATTTTTTCTGAAGACGGAGGCCAGCTCGTATTCCAGGTCAGCATGGTTTTTAGAAAATTTCTTATACCAAATACCTTCAATCTCCCCAAACTCTTTGTCACTTCCCCAGGCACGGCCACCCAATTGATGCATGAGTGGGCGGTTAACATCCCCATGCAATTCAACACTGCCATGTTTTAACAATAAGGTTTTACCATCTCCTGCCAACCGAACTGTAACAGGTTGCTCTATGTTAATTTCCTGAATGCTCTTTTCATGATTCACCAAATCCATAATGGGATTACGCTCACCGCTCAAAATACTTTTTTGATCTATCATGTTTCCCCCTCCGGGATTTGAAATATTGAATGCAATTTCCATTCTTTTTACAAGAGGTGTGCCAGATAGGTGAAATATTTTTCAAAACAACATAACATGCTGTATTTAATGATGTTAATGTTTGAGCAAGAAAGTGATAAGGTTTCTCTGGTCCAATTTCTTGGTAATGGGAAAGCGGTTAACGGGAACAGAACATAAGTATACTTACTGAAATATAATAATTATTATATTCTGCCGGAAAGGGAGGATTAAGGGGAAAAGAAACAGGAGGACTGCTATTTACCGTAATAAACAAAGGGAGACCAGTAATAAGGAGCCTGGTATTTTTCTCCATAATCACCGTTAATAAAAGCCCGTTTGACTTCAGTTAGTGCCTGGCCGTAGCCTATACCGGTGTTTCGTACTTTTTTGTAGAGTTCAGTCATAAATTTTGGAGTCGATTTATCTGCCACTTGCCACAGAGAAACAGATAGTCCGTTAGCACCGGCAATAAGAAATGATTGAGTGAGGCCAACGATCCCTTCACCACCGAAAATTCTGCCAAGGCCCGTTTCACAAGCGGATAGATTGACAAAATCAGCAGCAATATCCAGTTCTGCAATCTCTCCCATTCGCAAGTAGCCGTCTTCACCTTCCTTTTCTTCTTCAAATTGGGAAAGCACAATGGCAGATAATTCTGGCATTTCAGGTACAACTAAACCATGGGTTGCGAAGTGTAGGATTTTGTAATTAGCTAATTGCCCACTCGTTGAATAGCTTTTCACTATGCTTTCAGTAACATCAGCTCCAGTCAGAGTGTCACTGCTTTCAATTATTGATGCAATCTCATTGACTTCTATTAGTGTTCCAGGCAAATCAGCCCAAGAGCCTTCACCCAGTTGATTGTATGCACTGCGAACAGAACGTTTTTCTTCAATTTTCTGATTCGTATCATTCTGCAAAAAAGAGAGTTGCTTGTCATTCTCTACAATCTTCACATTCGCTTCTTTACTGTCATACACAGCACCACCCAAAGCCAAAAGCGTCTTTCTATTCTTTTTATTTATGTAGCTTCTATCTTTAAGCAATTGGTTGACGGTCAGACTCTGGATGTAGCTGAGATCGTGCGTCTGAACCAAATAGAGTCCCTTTGGATCGACCAGAGTTTCAAAAGGAAGGAAACCGAGAATACCATCGGGCATGATAGTTATTTTCAGCTTCCCGTCAAGGTTGCTTATAGCCGGTGCAATGAGCAGTTCATAGAGTAACTTACCGAATGTTCTTGCATCTTCCTGGCTTGCCGGATTGGTGAGCAGGGTACGGTAATAGTGTATGGCAGTATCAAAATCAGCTTCTTTTTTTCTCTTTTCAAATAGAAGGCTATTCTCTTTTGGCTTTAAAGGCGGGAGTATTCCCCGTTCTTTTTCCAGAAGCATCAATACAGGTTCTTCATATTGTTTTCTGCAGCTGGCGAGAAAACTCTCCTTAGAGATTTCTTTCATAACGATATCTTCAGCACTAATCACCATAAGGATAAAAGCACCATGATCAATATTACTGAAAAGCAGTACTGTCTCATCATCAGCCAATTCATTTTGGATTTCTTCAAGAGTTGGTATTTTTAATTTAGAGTCAATTCCGACAATCTGCTCTGCCAGTACTCGAGCCCGACTTTGCTCAACAGCTTCGAACACACCTTGAGAGTCACTTATTTTTAGTGATGCAGATGCTAGGGATTGGTAAGTATATATTTGACTGGCAAGGTAGTCACGACGTTCGTCACCTTTGGCTGTCTTCCGTATTTTTTCTTTGATTTTGATAGATTGTTTATACTTGTTGATTGCTTTATCGTACTGTTCCCCCAAAAAATACACGCCACCAATATTATTAAGAGCTGTCGCAATAGCATATGGCACGTTATGCAATTGGGCTGTGTCAAAAGACTCTCTGTAGAATCCCAGAGCCTCACTGTACTGCCCCCGTTCAACATAGACATTGGCCATGTTGTTATGGCTAACAGCAACAAGAGCTTCCACTTGTGCCTTTATTAAGTAAACAGGCTCTCCTGCTACTTCCGCTTCTGCATCTATGTCAATATTTTCAGAAGTGACTAAAGATTTTTTGTAGTATTCAATAGCTTGGTCATAATCCCCTTTGGAATTGTAAACATTACCCAAAATATTAAAATTGCCTCCCACTCTCACTTGTCTTCTCAGCCTGCTGTTTATTTCTAGAGCCTGGTTTAATGCTTTTATAGCCTGCTCATATTCCCCCAGTACTTCATACATTCTACCGATATTGCCTAAACTGTTAGCGGTATCACTTTCAACGCCCAGCTCATCGCTACCTACTCTTGCCTGTTCATAACTATCAAGGGCTTGTTTGTACTGACCCAAATTTTCATATGATTGACCCACCAAATTGAGAATGAGTGATGTATCAGCTGTTTTACCCAAGTCTTTATTAATCTGTAGTGCTTCCTCCAAAGAGGCGATAGCTTCGGTGAAACGTCCTCGCAAATTATACAAAGCTGCAATGTCACCGAGTATTTTTGCAACGTCCTCCTTCCGTCCTGCTCCTCGTAAGATATCAAGAGCGTTTGCAAAATTTTCAATAGCGTTATCATATTTACTCAACTGCACATACACATTGCCTGTTATATAATATTGCTGCACCAAGACAGGTAGCCGTGGGATTGGGCTTTGTTGCTCAGCTGCAGTTGACAATTTAAGCAGCCTGATTGCCTCAAGAAGATTGCCCTGCTTCAATTGAACCTGCGCCTCCTGCCCGTAGTGGTCAGCTATAGCATTGCTTTGCGCCAAACAGGAAAACGGGAAAAACAAAAGGATTAAATACAAAACTACAAAGAGAACCTTCATATGAGTCACCATTATTGGAAAATAAGTTCACTCATTCATGTGAAAAACGAAATGAATAGACTTGTGTGTCGGGAAGTATTTTCTCAATACCTGTTTTATCTTGATTGGTTAGTTTAGGAAGGACTTCTGGGAAATTTTCAATAGCCTTTTCTGCAGTCAACAAGTACACAAACTCAGAGCCAGTATTCTGATCGAGCTTATATGCGCCACCTTGTTGTGGTAGGTGTATTTCTTCACCTGCCGTTACAACGCCTGAGAAAAGCTTCGTAACTTGTCCATTACTATCAACGCTGAGAATGTAAACATGTCTATCTTTGTTAAGGTTAAATTCAACAGAAAATGAATCACCCGACTTCAAGACATCATCCTGTTTGAGCTGAAGCCTTTCCAGAATTTCTTTGCCCCCTCTGGTTTCAACAACCCTAGTGCTGTAAATTTGAAGATTTGCCATAAGGCTAGTCATCGGCGCAGGTTGACTGTCATTCATTTGATTGTTTGATATGTAAAACAGAGAAGCTACACAGAAGCAGGCTACAGTTAAAGCCATGGCATATTGTGGGGGACGCACAACACCAATACTGTTGAAAAGATCCTTTATTTTTTCACTCAAAAGAGAAATAAAAGATTCGGTGGAAACATTTACTATCTGGCTTTTACTGAGAACAGGCTCCGAACTTCTCGTTTCCAAATACAGACCGAGGCATTCTTTGCACGATAGTATGTGACTCCTTGTAGTCGCCAGAGCCTCGACTGTTGATTCGCCACGAGCATAGGCTATTGTTTGCTTCGTATTTACAGAATCGTGACAAGAGGCAGCCTTGCCTGCTACGAAAGCATTTTTTACAGCTAACAACTCTTGTTCCGAGAATGACGGAATTGGCGCTTTTTCTTTACTTGGGCTCTCCCGGAGCCACCAAAATTCGCTTTCGTTCGGTTCTTCTGTCTGGATTTGACCTAGAACATCAGTTGCAGGATAAAAACAATCAAAGAATTGCTTGAACTTTTTCTCTGTTTTGGCAAATGAGTCGGCAAACACATGATGTTTAAATTGTCCGCTCCAGGGAAGTTCGGCTTCATTTAATTCTCTAAGGCATACTGCTAAATCCTGCCAACGAAGAAGAAAATCGTGGCACAGCTCACGTAGTTCCGTATCGTTTTCCGTCTCAAACAAAAAATTGTCATGGGTCGCAAACTGAATGTCTTGGAGGAGATTTGATAATGCCTTACTTCTTTTGGGAAAATCATTGTCCAGAATATCCTGGATAGTATTGTTGTTTTTTTCGAGTAAACTAGACAGTTGCTCTTCGGCTTTCTCGAAAAGTCCAATTAATTTTTCTTTGTATACGTTCAATTCTTCAGGCACGTCTGAAGCAAGAGCTACCATCGCATACCTACTCCGATACCTGTTCTCAAGAATAAGGCGTAAAAGATATTCCAACGTGTATTCATCAGGGGGATCTTCCCACAAATCAATACTCCAGGAGTAAGTACTTACATATTCGGTCGCCTGCTCAAGGAAGTCATCCCAGTAAGTTATGTGGTTTGTTGAATTTGACATAATAATAATCTACGACGTTATCGTGGCAATTCTCAATCGAATGCTCCCTCAAGGTATTGCTTGTAATTTGCAGAACCACCACTTTGATATGGTATCTGCCTGTTTTTTTCCTTTTTAGGCGTTGTCTTTTTCGCAAATCCCCAAGTCTCTTTAGAATACCATTGGGCTACCCCCCTAACAGCCTCAAATCGGATCTTAGTTACATTTCTTCTTCTAAATTCAACATAGCACTCGCCGCTGACATTGTTTGCATAACAAGTTACAAGATTGAATTTTCCATTCCTATTTTTTGCAGCTTTGGCAACAATAGAACGGTTATTTAAACAAACTAAAAATTGCCCATTAGTTTCATTCGAATCAAAAACTGAGAATAATGGAGTGTGCATGCTTTTTACTAAAATCGATTCTATGGCTTTGCAGTATTCTTTTTCGTAAAGATCCATCATATAGGAGCATTGATTGTAAACAGGGCAATCACTCTCACAAGCTTTGTTGGAATTTTTTTGGGCAGGACACTCAATCTGACTAAGAAAGACATGAGCCTTTGATATGTCATCAAGAGATAAAGTAGTGAATCTTTTCCATCTATTTGAAAATTCATTTTCATCAAGTAAGTGCTTGAAAGTATGCGATCTCAATTTCTTTTGGTTTTGAAACAAAATCATTTCAAAATGCAAGTTGCCAGAAGCATCCGCCGTGTTTTCACCGTAACTTATAGCTACTGTTGTATTAAGACTTTCCATTTTCATCAGCACACGTATCAGGATCTCTTAAAAGATCTTGTATTCTCAGATCATTGGACTTCAGAAGGCGCTCAAGAATAATACGCAATTTTGCAAAAGCACCTCCCTCTTTGGGCTCAGCGGTATTGCTATCGCCCTGCTCGTTGAGCCACATCCAAATATTTCCTGCTTCGTCAGGAGATATTGCCTCAAGCAACAACACTGCCTCACAAATAAACTTGTGTCGCTCCACTGGTGATACTTTGTCAAAGGTCATGGTATTCCGATATATTCTGTGAATGTACGATGAGCACAGAAATCGCTCACACACTGTTCTGCAACAGAATGTAATATATCAAATTCGAAAGGAATGTAAACACGACACTACTTTCTAACCTATGGAAACTTACAAGTTTTCACCTGAAGCAGCCATTTTCAACCCTTGCCGCCTATATGCATCGTCAAGTACTTCTTCAGGGGAGCGAAACAATTCATTATGCTGCAGATTATGGGCTGTGAGTAGTCGCCTTTCTGTATCGGAATGCTTTTCAAGAGTGGAATCATGCAAGATATGTCTGATTTTCATGTTCAGGATTTTTAAATTTTTACAAACTAATATTGTTCGATGACATAATAACGGATCTTTTTCAGCACACATCAAGGCAATTCGCATAGTTTTGACTCCTTCCTCCAATCGATTAATTCCTTCCTGGAAAAATGACGATTGGCATAATTTATCAAAATCCACATAATTATTGGTGTAGTAAATACGATCCTGGGGCCGAGCACCCAAGAGATCACCGAGAAAAACATATCCAATGCCGTGTTCCAACAATATTTCCTTTATGATTTCACGATTATATTGGGAAACATAACCGCTGTATGGGGATTGTCGAACATCGGCAATAACACTTATTGAGTGATCGGTGAGCAATTTCACAAACCGATCCTTTTCATAGTTAGAATGCCCTACGGTAAATATTGTATTTTCAGAATTCATAAATGTTGAATGGGTATATGTTTGTATTGCTTAACAATTTCTTCTGCCGCAAGTCGTCTGTGGCAACGATCAGGTTCAGGCTCAGAACAAAGCAAACAAATACGTTCATGGGTCAACACAGATTTACTCAAATTATCAACAGCGCTTCTACTACGTATTAATTGCAGGTATTCTCTTCTATATTTGGAAAAATCCCAATCTGAATGATATTCTTTGCGTAACTGTTTCGTTGGTGCAAAATCAACTAAATGTGAAAAGCCAATCTCGAACAATGACAGAAAATACTTAAAATCCCTTTCTTTAGTATACCCAGCAAGTTGCCCTTTATTATTTAAGCGTACATCTACAATAAGATTAATTTTATTGGCCATTAGTATATCAAAAAACGATTCTGCCGACTTTTGAGTAAAGCCTATAGTGTATATTGATCTCATAGCACACCTCTCTTAGACATGATCGTCAAAATCATAGTCATAATCTACAAACGAATGGCCCTGCAGCCAATCTGGAAAGCTAAACACACCGGAGACCTGTCTCCATTTCTGGCCCTTAAATTTCCTTGTCATGCCTATCCTCAGATATATATCTGTAGACTTGAAAAAGTGACGTAAATTATCTGCTGTCTTCTTTTTATCGCCTTTATGTTTTACATACAACCAACGACTAATGGCAAGCCAATTAGCATCGGTGACAGGCAAGTGGGGTTGCAATTTTCCAGACAAATCTCTGAAGGTCAAATGGGTGCGTAACCGATCTTCTCTAATTGATATATCCACTAAAGGTGTAGCTTGAGGTTTTGTTACGATTAACGATCTACTTTGATCATAGAGTGCATCATCAACTGACTTGTCAAGGTGGCTTTCAAGGATCTCTTTCTTCTCTTCTTCTGTTGGGACTGAAACCAATTTTGGTTTAACCGCAGGGTCAATAATCCAATCTTCAGTATGGAAATCTGATTTTGGTTCTGCTTTCAAGAAATCTAATTCTATCTTCACTAACGGCTTGAGAACTAATCTGCTGTTATCGAACAAAAATTCTTTTTTGATACCTGCTCTCCCCGGATATTGTATCATGGGACGGATAAATTGGCCTGTATCTGTGTCAATCCCACTGATACATACGAAACCATGGTTCATTCGTGTTAATCCTGTGATAAAGAGAGTCTTTTTCATACCATTCCTCTGTGGTGCTGCTTTTCGATTAACATTATTATTCGATTCTTGGCAGTTTACGTCAACCATTCAACTGAACAGTTTGCGATCCAATGTCTCTAACCCTGACAAAAGCGAACGACCAACAAACCGACAAGGACGTGAAGTCACCATGTTGAAAGCCATCTCACTAACATCAACTAATCCCTTGGCTGTACCCACAATAGCGATCTCAGCACCTTCAAATATTGCTTCAACACCATCACCGCCATTGTTATACCTTCTGGCTGCACGAGCAATGCCCCTAAGGCTTGCAAAAAAGCCTAATCCACCAAGGCCAGCGAAGATCGTATCTGCTGTGGTGTCTGCAAAATCAATTACAGTTCCGCCCAGGGCAAGATCTATTGAATCGTTTAGTTCTGCATTTGAGAAACCGCTGTCCAGAGCGTCTGTTTTTGCTGCTACTTCTGACGTTGCAATAACCGGTATACTGCTATCCACACTTTCGATATACGACACACTATCTGTTGCCTTAAGTTGGGTAGCTACACCATCAATAATTATATCTGTATCTTTGTGGTTAAAATGTTCGAAAAGTTCTCCACCAGTATCATTTGCGACAAGTTGTTCAAAATAGGCTCCTTTTGTCAGGCTAGCTAATCCATTCAAGCTATCACCTGAAATCCAGAGGGTTTCCCACCAAATCTCCATGTCACTCATTCCCTGGAAATTTTGGTTTACGTTTCGCAATGAATCGTAAACATTACCGGCACTGTTGAAGTCGTCCCATAACGATGCTGAGAGAGTAAATGTTGAGAACCAAGATGCTTTTCGCAGTAGCTCATTGGAGGCAGGGCACGAACCGCGATTTTCTTCTATTATTGTACGGGCTGTTTTGTACGCATCATCAATGCGCTGACTGCTTATAGAAAGTACTTTTTCATATTGTTTCTTTACAAGATGAATATCTTGCCCATGCTTATTATTAAACTTTTCCTGTAGAGATGTAAGTTCTGTGATCCTTTTATCCATCTCTCTAAAATCTGGTTTAGCTACCGTGAGTTTTTGCCACCAGCCGAAGCTAGCATAGGCTGTATCCCACTGACCCTGTAAATCTCTCCTTCTTGCTTCAAGACCTGTCACGCCGGAAGATAACTGTTTTTTAACCACTATTAGGGGATGCTGCTGCAGCTTAGAGACGATCTTCTTTTTGTTTGTTGCCTGCAAATCTCTAGAATATTTGCTTAAAGATCTAAGGTTTTCCTTGTGCTCCAAGATATCAAGATGTGCAATTAATTCTTGGAGATATTGCTGAAACTTTTGGCGAGAGAAAGAGGGTAATTCTTCTCTTAACGCACGAGAAATCAGAGCAATAACTCTTTCATGCTGAATAGTATTAGACGATGTGATTTGATTGCGGTAATCTTGGCTAATGCTTTCATCTTCAATGATAATTTCTTTACTGATAGAGGCTTCCACCCATTGTCTGACTGTCGCAGTAATACACAGAAGTAATAATATTGTTACAATGGCAAGAGATAACAGCGTGTATTCTTGCGTAACGGGAACCGAATAGTTGACGAACAAGGCTATGGCCGAGATTGACAACAAGATCAAAGAAAAGGTGAAAAATTTCAGCTGGTGTAACTTCCGATAACCTCTCAAATCCTGTTCAGAGGATATTGAATTGATGACCTGAGTTTTTCTTCGTATTTTATATGCTTTTATCAACTTGCCCCCCTTTCAATGTTGTCTTTTCTTGCTAAACTTTAAATGGCTCTATGATGACAAGATATCTCGCATCAAAAAGGGATAACCTCATTATCAAAAGGCACTGCGAAGGTTGTTTCTTCTCCGCCCTCTTCGGGTTTTCCATCGAGCATTTTCATTGTGCGCGCAACAATTTCTGTTGTGTACCTAGTGTTGCCATCTCGGTCTTGCCACTTTTGTGTTTGTAGGCGCCCTTCAAGGTACACTTTCGAGCCTTTAACAAGATATTGCCCACATATTTCAGCAAGACGCCCAAAAGCAACTATTCGATGCCATTCCGTTTCTTGCTGCGACTGATTATTGGAATCTTTCCAGTGACGTGAAGTAGCAATGGAAAACTTGCTAACTATTGTTCCATTATCTGCATTTTTTTGTTCTGGGTTTGCTCCTAGATTTCCAATAAGTATGACCTGATTAATCATGCTGCTCCTTTCCATATTTACCGATACTCTCGTTCAGCCCATTGCGAATTTGGTATCGTGATTTGCTTCCTCTTTTACAAGAGTTATGCCACAAACAAAACATTACACTTATTTTTTTCAATATGAGATATATCCTACTGATATATGGCGCATAAACATCCTTTAGTGATGTCTATTTATAGGCGAGAATAGTTTGTGTTGTTTTTCAGGACGCATCGTGATATAAAAATATTTATGCAAATATAATTTAATTTACAGTGAGACTCGATGGAAATATTAATTACTTGGATTGGGTTCGCTGACTTGGCATCAATGCGAACCAACGGGCAAGATGGAGTTGGCCCAATCGCACAAGCATGTACCAGCAAGGCTTACGAAGAGACAATCCTCCTCTCATCGTTTCCCCTTGAAGACAACAACGCGTTCGTAGAATGGATTGCCCCCCAAACAAAAGCACGGGTATGCCTGCAACAGATAGAGCTAACATCTCCAACCAACTATGCCGAAATCTACTCAGCAACCTCTGCCATTATTGAGTCAACTTTAAAAACCTACGAAGACGATGTTACACTGACCTTTAATGTCAGCTCTGGCACATCTGCGATGGCAGCAGTGTGGATATTGCTTTCCACAACCAAGTATCACGCAACACTTGTTGAATCTTCTAAAGAGCACGGTGTTAAAGAGGTTGATATTCCCTTTGCCATTTCTGTTGATTTTCTTCCAGATCTATACAGGCAGACTGAAAAAAACCTTAAGCGCCTGGCGGCCGGTATCCCTATTGAAGCACCTGAATTCAAAGATATCATTCATCGCAGTAAAATTATGGAGCAAACCATTCACCGGGCCCAGCGGGTAGCAATATATTCCCTGCCAGTATTGATCGAAGGAGAATCTGGGACGGGAAAGGAATTGTTTGCACGCGCCATACATAAAGCCAGTGATCGCAACGGACAATTTGTCGCCATCAACTGCGGGGCAATCCCGGCTGAGCTTGTGGAATCTGAGCTGTTCGGTCACAAAAAAGGATCATTTACCGGAGCATCAGGGGACAGGATTGGCCATTTTGAAGCAGCAAACGGCGGCACAATATTCCTTGATGAAATTGGAGAGTTACCAAAAGATATACAAGTGAAACTGTTGCGCACTATCCAGGAACAGGAAGTAAAACCGGTTGGGGCAACTACGAGCAAAAAAATTGATCTACGGATTATAGCCGCCACCAACAGAACTCTCATTGATGAGGTAGGAAAAGGCTTATTTAGAGAGGATCTTTTCTATCGACTTGCTGTAGCTGTGTTAAAGTTACCGCCACTACGCAAGCGCACCGAAGACATCAGCTTACTCACCGAATATTTTATAAAACAGATCAACAGGGAAAATAAAAATGTCCCCGGATATGAAAAGAAAAGTATGGCCGCAGAAGCAAAAAATGTGTTGCGTAACCACCCCTGGCCCGGCAACGTCAGAGAACTGCAAAACACCCTTACTCGTGCAATGGTCTGGGTTGATGGAAAGATCATAAACAGTGATATGGTTCGTGATGCGTTACTGCCTTTACCAAACACTTTTCAGGAGAATTTAATGGAAACGTCTCTAGGGGAAGGCTTTGAGATGAAATTGTTAGTCGAGAAATTCAAAGCACACCACTACAAACGGGCCCTTGCTACCGACAACCAAGTAACAAAAGCTGCGAAACTCTTGGGGCTCAACAACTACCAAACATTAACGAAATGGATTGAGATACACGATTGGGAACCAGACAAAGACTAGTTTAAGTACAATCACTTACCATTTCATGGTAATCTTGCAATCTGTCTAAAGAAGCAAATCCTTATAAGAATGAATGTTTGAATTTTCTAGACTCCTTTGACATTGATAACAATGCTTGAATCAGAATTCATTGCAGCCTCAACTCTTTTTATAGAAAGTACAAAAGATTAACTATTCCAAACCATAACCTCAGAAACACACCCCCGCACAAGCGTTGTCACACTTTTATCCTCAAAAATTGCTGCCCGTTTTAAAGCCGCAAGCTCTGTTTCCCGTAAAGGGATCTGCAGCCAGACAAGATCACTCGGATAACTGGTTCCCTCCTGGACACCTTTCAGCTCAGCCAAAATCTGCACCCGCTCAGCGATATCGTCCGGAATTTTTCGATGTTCCCGCTTCCCTTCTTCCTGCTCCCAGTTTTGATAGGTTCGGGTTGCAATACCCAGGACTGTCGCCAGGTCTTTTTGCCTGGCCCCCATTTCTTTTCTTAATTTCTTGAGTTCATTCGGTTTCATATAAACAAGAATACTCAGCGAGTGGATCTCTGTCAAACAGAAAACCACTCGCTGAGTATTAGATTGTGCAATAAATACAAATAGTGGTCGAGCTAAACGGTTCTCAAAAAGGCGGCTCCTCCTCAACAGAAAGCTCCACCCGGCCATCAGCAGTATACCTGGCACTGACCACCAGCATCCGGGCGGTGCCCAGATCCGGTTGTCTCAGAGTAAGCAGAAAAGCCCTGTTAACAAAACGAGTATGACCATCTCTCTTAGACCATGGCTCTCATTCGTCTCTTTGCGTGAAAGCGGATGATCACGCCGATCAATGTTTACTGCGGTTACAAAAAACATCTTATCAGCACCATAGTTTGGTTTTGCTCCAACAATATTTATTTGTATGTTTTCGTAGGTATGCATAAGCTAGAATCTCCCGGTTATTTTCTGGCAGGAATTTTCAAATCAAGGATGGCCTGAATTCTGCTCATCCGGTATTCCAGGAAAACATCGGTCATTGCAGGGTCACCGACAGGCTCCCCCCAATCAAAAGAATTAAGATCCCATTCATCACTTTGTTCTTTTAATGTTACTGATGGTGGGAGCACATTGGTTGTTTTGTTATAAAGGTCCATAGCCTTCCGCTGGAGAAGTCTTCTAGCATGTAAACTGTGATCAGTAATTTTCACAAATGATCGTGGTGCATAAACTAGACCGGCTGCACTGGTAAACATACCACTCATCGGTTTACTCAGATCGTATGGCGAACCATCGGTGGTCGTGACTTCTTTCTCCATACGCTCGACAGCCTTATGTTCAAAAAGATGTGCTAATTCATAACCTGCGGGGCCAATATTCGAAAACTGTCTGCCTGTAAAAATAAATGCCCATAGATGCTTTGCATAGGAGTTGTCATCAATATAAATAGCGCCCTTTGCCTCCCTCAACTCTCTGGGTAACTGTTGCTTTTTATATTTATTATCAGTCTTTCCGTTTGCCCGTCGAATCCCAGGGAACATCGTGGAGCATTTATCCCAGACATACGAAGTTGTATCTATGCCTGACTGTGACAGATAATCTGAGAAATAAGAGGCCTGCGTCTTATTCGCTTCAGTCACCTTTGCAATAATATCTGGATGTAAAAATTTTAGATGCGGAGTTAACGAGTAGGCAACTTTTTTCAACTCTTCAACATCTGGCGTTTCCCATTCCGGCCAGGGACGGGTTCTATTCCTTCTGATTTTGACATTGACCTGTGAACGGGAGGTGCTACCTAAGGGGGACTGTTTTTGACTAGCGGATTGATGCTTTTCCAGTATTGCCTGAATCAGCTCAGCAGCCAGGTATTTCTCAAAAAATAACTGTATCAATGCCTTGTGTCGAGCATACCAATTATTCGTAAAAATATACTTTTTACCTGATACTAAAAAGCTGTATTTTGCGCCTACCCCCATTTTCAAACCACGAGTTGACGATTTTTAAGTGGAATCTACTTCCTTTTTTTCAATGACGGCCAAGTGGATCGACAGCCATTATCTCCTATAAACATCTATTGAGACTTACTAG
>Ga0208901_1000311_pt1 | contig 28282 bp, 25 predicted proteins | sample AntAceMetag02UKF_FD_184764 | JGI IMG/M metagenome (GOLD analysis project Ga0208901, IMG submission 184764) | Saline lake microbial communities from Ace Lake, Antarctica - Antarctic Ace Lake Metagenome 02UKF (SPAdes) (version 2) | ecosystem: Environmental > Aquatic > Non-marine Saline and...
AATAAGGTAGTAAGGTCTGCCAAACCTGGAAAACCGGATCAATAATCCCATTTTTCGGTAAATTTCATTGATGTCTTTATAATGGGCTTTGATGTCTTCAGGTTTTTCAAGGGATATGGACTGGAGGTTTCTGATTTCCTTGGGTCTCAACCGGTCAAAATCTTCAAAAAGACCACACCCGTAGGCATTGCCGCCAAATCTGCTTCGAAGCTGCGAAGGGTGTTTAAAGGAAACGAAAGTGCCTACCGGTACGTGTAGCGGATTAATCCCGAAAATCTCAAAATCCTCGGGCTTTATGAACTGAAACGGGCCTTCCTGCCAAAAGACCTTTTTAGAAAAGGTGTGGATGGGTTCCATATTGATTACAACCCTGAAATCAGTGAACCCGTTCTATCGGGAACGGGGCAACCACTCAGACCGGGTTCAAACATGTTGGGATCCTGCCGAAAGGATTCAGCACTGCCCTCTCTCATTATGCATCCCTCCTCCAACATATAGACGTAATCGGCAATTTGCAGGGCCATGTTACTATTTTGCCCACCCAGCATAATCGTTGTCCCCTCTTTCCGGTTCAAACGTTCCAGTATCTGAAAGATTTCTCCGACAATTAGAGGCGCCAAACCACGTGAGGGTTCATCTATGAGAAGCAGTTCGGGATGCGACATCATGGCCCTGCCGATTACGGCCATCTGAAGTTCCGCGCCGCTGCACCGACCGGCAAGGACCTTCCTGTGTGAAAGGAGCATAGGGAAGTAGGAATATACCATATCAAGATCTTTTCTATACGATTTCCCCCGGCGGGTAGCAGTGCCCACCTTCAGATTTTCCTCAATCGTCAGATTTTTAAATTCTTGTCTGCCTTCCAAGACCTGAATGATCCCTTTACGAATAATTTCTTCCAGAGGCAGATGCAATATCGGTTCTCCCTTGAATTCTATGGATCCTCCAACAACCTTTCCTCCTTCAAACTCAAGCAGACCGGAAGCGGTTTTTAGAGTGGTCGTTTTGCCGGCTCCTTTCCTCCCAAGTAACGCAACGATCTGTTTTTCCTTGACAGTTATGGAGATTTCTTCCAATACTTGGATCCTGCACGGATAAAAAGCGCTTATGTGGCGAATCTCAAACATGGCATCGGTACCGGATATGGCATTAGAGCTTTTAGGTATCAACGAATGTCTTCGTGATAACTCTGGAGCGCGCGAACGGCTCCGCGCCCCCGCCTATTGGCGGCAATTCCCCGCGCGGCTGCAAGGGCTGCCGACAGGGTAGTGATATAGGGTATTTTGTACTTGATTGCGGTTTTTCTTATGTAAGAATCATCATGTTTACTCAATTTTCCACTGGGGGTATTGACAACGAGCTGAATTTCATTGTTTTTGATTCCATCAACAATATTCGGTCTCCCCTCATGCAGTTTCAAGATTTTTTCCGATTCTATGCCACATCCCGTCAGGAACTTGTGGGTGCCGTTCGTTGCTTTGATGCCGAATCCAAGTTTTTGAAACTGTCGTGCCAACTCCGTGACGGCGGGACGATCTGTTTCCGTTACAGTAATCAGCACAGTACCCTCAGAAGGCAGCCGCATTTGTGTAGCTTCTTGCGCCTTATAATAGGCCAGTCCAAAAGAATCGGCCATTCCGAGAACTTCTCCCGTAGATCTCATTTCGGGTCCGAGGAGCGGATCAACTTCGGGAAACATATTAAAGGGAAAGACAGATTCCTTGACTCCAAAATGGGAGAACGAACGGGATTTCAGATTAAGGTCTGACAACTTTTTTCCAAGTATCAATTGTGTTGCAATTCTTGCCATGGAGATATTGCAAACTTTTGAGACCAGCGGAACGGTGCGCGATGCCCTGGGATTTGCTTCAAGAATATACACTGTGTCATCAGCGATGGCATACTGAATGTTCATAAGACCCACCACATTCATTTCCACCGCAATTTTCTTCGTATACTCGTATATGGTTTCAATATGTTTTGCCGGGATACTGATGGGAGGAATTACGCAGGCTGAATCACCAGAGTGGATCCCGGCGAATTCAATATGTTCCATTACAGCCGGAACAAAGGCATCCGTCCCGTCTGATATGGCATCCGCTTCAGCCTCAATAGCATTTTCCAGAAATTTATCGATAAGGATGGGGCGTTCCGGTGTTACGCCCACTGCAGCCGTAACATATCGCCTCAGCATTTCCTCATCGTGCACCACTTCCATACCGCGGCCTCCAAGGACGTACGAAGGCCTGACCATCAGCGGATAGCCAATTCTTTCAGCAATATCGAGGGCCTCTTCCAGAACGATCGCCATGCCGGACTCGGGCTGGGGAATCCCAAGTTTTTCCATCATCTTTCTAAATCGATCCCGGTCTTCCGCAAGGTCTATGGTTTCCGGCGAGGTCCCAATGATGTTTACACCTGCTTCAGCCAGTTCTTTGGCTATGTTCAAAGGTGTCTGTCCTCCGAACTGGACGATAACCCCTTCGGGCTTTTCTTTCTCGTAGATGCTCAGCACATCTTCCACGGTGAGTGGTTCAAAATAGAGTTTGTCGGATGTATCGTAATCCGTGGAAACCGTTTCGGGATTGCAGTTGACCATGATTGATTCCACCCCCTCATCCCTGAGCGTAAAAGCGGCATGGACACAGCAGTAGTCAAATTCGATCCCCTGGCCGATCCGGTTGGGTCCGCCCCCAAGGACCATCACCTTGCGATTTGCACTGGATGACACTTGATCGGGTGCGTTATAAGTAGAAAAATAATAGGCTGTATTTTCCACTCCACTTACGGGAACCGGCTCCCACCCTTCTTGAACACCGATGGAAATGCGTCTTTCACGGATTTCTTTTTCGGGAATTCCTAAGATCTGGGAAAGGTACCGGTCGGAAAATCCATCTTTCTTGGCCCTTTCCAGCAGCACATCAGGAAGCTCCCCGCCTTTATGCTGCAAAACCTCTTCTTCAAGATCCACCAGCTCTTTCATCTGCTCAATAAACCAGGCCTTGATATGTGTCTTTTCGTGTAAGGTCTCAATGCTTACACCCTTTCTGAGGGCTTCGTACATGATGAACTGTCTCTCACTGCTCGGTTCTGAAAGCATATCGAGCAGATCCCCCACATCCTTTTCGTGAAAATCCTTTGCAAAACCGAGACCATATCGGCCATTTTCCAGAGACCGGATCGCCTTGTGAAATGCCTCTTTGTAGTTCTTGCCGATGCTCATGACCTCTCCAACCGCACGCATTTGCGTCCCCAGCTTGTCTATGGACCCTTCAAACTTCTCAAAAGCCCATCTGGCAAACTTGACTACCACATAATCTCCCCACGGGGTATATTTCTCTAATGTTCCTTCTCGCCAGTAAGGAATTTCATCCAGCGTCAGGCCCCCGGCCAGCAGGGAAGACACCAATGCAATGGGAAAACCTGTGGCTTTTGAAGCCAGGGCCGACGACCGTGATGTCCGAGGGTTGATCTCAATAACCACAACCCGACCGGTTTCAGGGTTGTGCGCAAACTGGATATTGGTTCCCCCGATGACTTGAATCGCTTCAACGATATCATAGGAATATTTCTGCAGCTTTTCCTGCAGTTTTTTATCAATGGTCAACATGGGCGCCGTACAAAAGGAGTCGCCGGTGTGTACCCCCATGGCATCCACATTTTCTATAAAACACACGGTTATCATTTGGTTTTTCGCATCGCGGACCACTTCCAGCTCCAGTTCTTCCCAACCCAGGACGGATTCTTCCACCAGCACCTGCCCGACCATGCTTGCGGAAATACCCCGGCTGACGATAGTCCGTAATTCTTCAACATTATACACCAGCCCGCCCCCGGTTCCCCCCATTGTATAGGCAGGCCTGATCACCACAGGATAACCGAGCTTGTCAGCAACCTTTTCGGCTTCCTCCACACTCAAGGCAGGCTCGCTTTCGGCCATTTCAATGCCAAGCTTGTCCATGGTTTCTTTAAAGGCGATGCGATCTTCCCCTCTTTTTATGGCATCCACTTCAACACCGATGATCTTCACGTTGAACTTGTCCAGGACACCGGTCCTGGCCAGTTCCATTGAAAGATTCAACCCCGACTGTCCTCCGAGGTTGGGAAGAAGAGCATCCGGCCGTTCCTTTTCGATGATTTCCGCCATTGTCTCGAGATTGAGTGGTTCGATATATGTGGCATCGGCTATCCCCGGATCCGTCATAATGGTCGCGGGATTGGAATTGGCCAGAACGATCTTGTAACCAAGTTTTCTCAAGGCCTTACAGGCCTGGGTGCCGGAATAGTCGAATTCACAGGCCTGTCCTATAACAATAGGTCCGGAACTAATGATCATCACTTTGTCAATATTGTCGAGTTTGGGCATAGGGGCTCCTTTTAAGTTGTAGTCACAGCGGAGTAAATATCAAAAGCAGTACTTATTCTCAATGTAGGGGATATTAAAAAAGTGGGAGATTGGTGTCAAGGTGAAAAGCCTTACTCGTTTCCTTCCAACGTTTCAGAAGATATGGCTTGGTCCTTTCAAATGTGGTACAATCCTCTTCGATGGCTTCTTCAGCCTGCTTGATGGACATTTTTTCGGTTCGCCTAACAAAGGAAAGAGTTCTTCCAAAATAAAGAGGAATCAAGGAGTCCATAATCTGGTCGGTATCGATACTGACTCTCCCGTACGAAGCAGCCGTATCAAAGAGAATCCTGGCCCATAGATCTGTGGGGAAATTAAATTCCCGGATTGTCATTCCTTTGATCTCAAGGAGTTTTCTATAGGCATCCGGCGTGAGAATTTCCTGCCATATCCCACTGTGCGTTTCGAAACCCCGGTGAAACTGGTCGATAAGATTCTCCCTGTTCACCCCAACCTTGGGCGGCATTTCCACTTCTCCAAGACCGAAACCGTATATGGCGGTAGGCCTGCTGTTTTTTACCTTGGCCCAGAACGGTTCAAACTGTCCCATCATGGAAAAAATGGTGCCCACTACCTCCCTGAACATGGGCCCGAGATCAGCCCCCGGATCCTTTGTTCGGTGAATTTTTGGCCTTCCCATAAACGCTTGGCATATTTTCATTTTCTGACTGATGGCCAAAGTTGTCATCCAGATATCAATACCGAAATTGGCTACAGACTCATCCCAGATCGTGCTGCTAAGATACACTTGGTTGAGTTTACCGCTGAATCCGAAATCCCCTCCGATCGGTTGCCTCACCCTTCGTCCATACAGTGCCCTTGTTATGGGATAGGCGATGCTTTTTGTAATGGTTCCATCATATTTATGCCGGATATAGAGGGGAGCGACATAGGAAAAGCCGTTGAAAAGAGGGTCTCCTAAGTGTTTGATCCATTCAGGGGTAATACTTTTAAGATCCGCATCGACTACAACCACCGCTTTTGCTTTGAGGTCGCTTACTTTTTGAAAGAGATTCCTGAAGTTGTTTCCTTTCCCTTTTACTCCCGGCTCAGTGGAAAGATAGATTTTGGGAGTTTTTGTAGGCGTCTCAAGAAATGCTTTTTTCGTATCGTCCGGGGAATTGTTATCGCAATTGATAATGACCGATTCGTATTCTGAAAAATATTTCGTCAGGCCTTCGTCGGCCTGGGAAACGGGATATGCGATGGAATCGGCTTCCCTATAAGACGGAATACATACCACCATCCTGGCCCTCTTGATATTTTCGGGATTAACTTCCCTTTCAAAAACATCAGACATTATTCTCCTCCTGACTTTCTTCCAAAATATGAATTACTGCTGTGTTCCAGCCCTTCGGGCCAATTTCCTCTGTCATTGTAAGTTCCGGCATATCATTTTTCAGCCACGAAAAATCTTTTGTTGACTTTATGAGCACAGGAAAATCAGAGCGTTCAAGCATACCAAAGTCGTTGGGGCTATCCCCAAGTGCAATCGTAAAGATTTTTTCATAGCTTTGACGGTACCAGGAAACCACCAAATCCATGGCAATGCCCTTGTTATTTCTCCCTTTCAGGTGGAAGAAACGGCCTCCGGAAGTAATTTCAAGCCCTCTCTTTTCCGCAGTTTCCAGCAGTGGCCCCATATCTTCATATTCATGGTTCAGAATAAATGGTTCATCAAATTCCCGTGTGGAAGCCAATCGTGCCCCTTCTTCATCCAGTCCTGTCAATCGAGAAATTTCCGCCGGGTTCATATCCGAAAATCCACGGATGTCCCAACCCAGCTCATCACGGATTTCTGTGAAATGTCGCACAAGATGTTCATAATTCACACCGAGAGAAATTTTCCAGAGCATTTTTTCGCCGATTTCCGAGGGCACAACTTCCTGTTTATTTTTCAAAAATAACCCGTCTGAGGGCAACACTCCGAAGGGGGCATCCGGGCATATTTCCAGTGGAAAAAAAATTCCACCACCGTTTTCGGAAATGAATGGCGCTGAAAGAGAAAGGGAAGCATGAAGCGGCTCTATTTCCAACCTTGTTTTACTGGTAGCAAGGATAACCGAGACGTCACGCTCTCGACATAAATCCAAGGCAGGCCTGGCTTCAGCCCATGAATAGTTTTCATGGTCCAGAAGCGTATCGTCCAAATCAGTAAAAACTAAATATCGCAAAATGCACATCCCTTGTCGGGAAATAATGCGTGAAGAGGGGTCTTATTAACGCTTTGGCTACCGTCAATCCCGTCCAGTTCGATTCAATTGATCACATTCTAAACTTTACGTTTAAATAAAATAAGATCCGTTGTCAATGCTCCAGTAACATTAACAGCAATTCTCATTATAAGCTCGGTTTTATCCCAAAAGGCTGTGTGAGTGGCATTTTGCCACGACTTTTCGCGGCTGGAACCCACCCAACCGACTGTGGACAAGAGCCCTCCCACAGAGGGGTTTTTTCAAAATTATAATTGCTGTAACATTAACCCTGAAAGTGTGAAGAGTTAAAGGATTTTCCTTTCAGCTACAGATATTTCAGACCTCGTTATTTCGCCTCGTTTTGAGGCACAAAACATGGACATTTTGCGGGTCATAACGACCCTATATGGGCTTATCAGCGGCATAAGTAGCTGATATTTATATCATCCAAAAACTAATAAACGTCCAATTTTGCTCTACTGGAGCGTTTTTTCCCGACGTATTACGACAAGATTTATTTTATTTCAGCCAGTTATGACTTTTTTCTCTTATCCCGTTAATCCTCTTGATCCTCTCAAAATATTGAGATCTGCACTTCATGCATTCGGTTTTTCCTTGAAAGCATTTCCTCTGGCTGGTAACTTTCTCCGGAGTTTAGAATTCCGATGAAGGAGAAATTTTCATGATACCGTCAGTTCAAGAGTGCTTTCATTTGATGGATAAATACGCCATGCTGGAAAATATCCGCGCCCACACAATAATGGTAGGAAAAATTGCATTTCTTATAGCCAGTGGCCTTCACCGTTCCGGAATCGATGTTTCCGTCAAGGAAGCCACTGTTGGGGCACTCTTACACGACATTGGAAAGACACCCGCCCTGAAATCAGGAGAAAACCACGCGGAGACAGGTATGCGAATCTGCCTTGAAAATAACCTGGACGAAATTGCCCCCATCGTCAGGGAACACGTCAGATTAAAAAACTACGATTTGGACGGAATGTATTGTGAAAAGGAAATTGTCTTCTATTCGGATAAGCGGGTCAATCATGACCAGATCGTGAGCCTGAATGAACGGATGGACTATATTATTGAGAGATATGCCTTTGGCAAGGAGGATCTATGCGAGGCGATAAGAAAAAACTTTCTCCTTTGTACCAAGGTTGAAGAAAAACTATTCAGAAAGCTGGCCTTCAGACCCGAATCGTTACCCTTTATAGTGGAGTCTGAAGGCCCTGACTTTCTTTCGCTGGATGCTTAAGCCGGCCAGCGATTTTTGTCCAGAATATTGCCCCTAAAAAGTGCAATTCACCATAATCAGCGATGTCTGGATGTTTGATAAATCACTCCGCTTTCTTCTCTTTTTTCGCTTTCTTCTTTTTCTTTTTCTGCTGGCGCTTGCTTTCTTCTTCCTCTTCTGCGGTCTTTTTCTTGGACTTTTTCACCTTGGGAGCCGCCAGCTTTTCCGCTTTAGTTGCGGCCATTTCCTGGATTTTCTTTTCCATCTTATCAATGGTTTCCAGCCGGTTGTTAGTTTCCCTGAGCTTGGCCCTGATCTGTTTAACTACGGTATCTTTGACCGTCTTGCCAGATTCAACACCATCCTCTTTGAGCTGCGCTAACCTTTGACTCAGTTTCCCCTCCCAGTAGGCCTTCTGTTCTAATCTTTCTTCTTTTCCTTTTGATGGCATAATGTTCCTTTCTTTATTCCTAATCAAAGTGCGAGGCCATGGATTTCCAGTGACCTCAGTAATCCTCTGATGCAAAATCGCATACATCCTATTTCTTTTTATCAGGAAATGAGAAATTAGTAAAGCTCTCTTCTCATTGTCAACAGATCCTTGGAAGTTGTTCTCCCGTTAATACCGGAAGAATCCGGGTACCACCTATTCTCGTTTTGAGCAACACTTTTCCAATGTTTTGGTCGGTAACCTCTCCAATGATGGTGCTTCTTTTTCCAAACGGATGATCTTTCATAGCTCGCAAGACCATCTTTGCATCTTTTTCGGCAACAAACACGAGGCATTTCCCTTCGTTGGCCACATACAGGGGATCGATTCCAAGTATTTCAGATACGGCGGCGGCAGATTTGCTGATGGGAAGAGCGTCCTCGAAAAGATCAATACCAACCCCTGACTGGACCGCAATTTCATTCAGCGCTGTAGCGACTCCTCCCCGTGTGGGGTCCCTGAGTATGTGGGTTTGAGGACAAACATGAAGAATTCGTTCTGTCATGGAATTAAGGGCAGCGCTGTCGCTCACAAGGGCCGACTTCAATTCCAGGCCCTCCCTACAGGTCATAATGGCCAGGCCATGGTCCCCAATAGTTCCATTGACAAGAATCAGGTCGCCAGGCTTCCCATTGCAGCTGCTCACATCAATACCGTTCGGAATAGAACCGATACCTGCGGTATTAATGAAAATCTTGTCCGCATGCCCCTTCGGGACGACCTTGGTATCCCCGGCTACCACAAACACTCCGGCATCCCTGCAAGCCAGGGCAATGGAATCGACAATCCTTGCGAGATCTTCAAGGGGAAAACCTTCCTCCAGGATCATGCCAAGAGTCAGATAAAGAGGGACGGCTCCCTGCATGGACAGATCATTTACTGTACCATGGACAGCCAGGCTGCCGATATCTCCTCCCGGGAAAAAAATGGGATCAACCACATAAGAGTCTGTTGTCATAGCCACATTTGTTCCGGAAAGATTCAAAACGGCACTGTCATCCATCCTGTCCAGGAAGCGGTTTGACAATCGGCTCATAAAAACATCATGAACCAGTTCATGGGAAGCCTCACCCCCACTTCCATGATCCAGTGTAATGAAATTGTCACGCATAGATAAGTTCCTCGTATGAAAAGTTCAGTAGGTAGTAAGCGGTAGGCAGTAGGCAGTCAGGGACCATCGGGATTCCCTTAATAACCTACCACAATACCAAAGTTTCTTTCTCGATCAGACTGAACATTTTTTCCGGCCAGAGACGCCGCTCGTAGGAAATTTGTCGAAGATCCCGTCTTTAGCGGGAAAACCTGTCGTTCTCTGCGCCTCCGCGTCTCTGCGCGAGACCTCGTGTTGCATTTTTCAGGTTATACCGAATCTGAAAACCTTTTAATTTCTCTCAGAAGGTCAGGTATCATCTTTCTGATAAAACCTTCTCTGTCGTATGGGTTCAGGGCTGAAAATTCCTCATATGCGGGATGTTCCTTATTCAGCTGGGGGATTTTTGCTTGAAGGAACCTCCCCTGTTTCTCAAATTGGATCACGAGTTCCACAAGCGTGAGGGTTTCTCCCGGATAATTTTCAAGCCAGTTGAGTCTTTTCATGCATTCAAATCTGATGCGATCAAGCAAAAACAGGTAATGGTCTATAACAAGCATCTTATCCCTGGGATGAATTTCATTAAATTCAAACCCGGAGCCAAAATCTTTCATGCTCATGATCAGGTCGTAAAGATAAAACGTTCCCTTTTCTTTTCCCTGGGCCAAAAAGGAAAGCACCCCCATGGAAACGGACTCGGTCGTTGTACCAAAACCGAAATGCTCTGTGAACCGGCCATTCCAGTTACGGAATCCTCTCTTTGCAGCCAACAGAAGTCTGCTTTTTTCAAAGTCGATAACTTGCGGCATTACCTGCCTTTTCCACCATTTGTGTGGTTTGCATCCCTGTCGGAAAAAGGAATTTCCAGTTCATATACTCCACTATCCAAAACAGCTTTTATGGGTCTTTCAGACGCAGCCTCAAATACTTTCAGCATCGCCTTATTTGTAGCCAATACATCCGCCTGGAACCCTTCAATGCCCCTGTCCTGGGCAATTTTCATAAGGGTTTTAAAAAGAAACTTTGCGATGCCTTTTCCCTGAAAAGCCTCATCAACTACGAACGCGACGTCGGCATAGGGCCGGTCATGAAAACGAACATACCGCGCTTCGGCTACAATCCTCCCTTCACCTGGCTCCCCCATGAGGCCAACAATAGACATGATCGTTCTATAATCCACGTTCACATAATCCTGCATTTTAGAGTGGGGCATGGTCTTAATAGGCGAGAAGTAGCGATAATAAACCGATTTATCTGAAAATCGGTAAAAAAGGCGCCGCATTTCATCCACATCGGAAGGCTTGATGGCCCGGAAACGAACCAACAATTTATCTTTGAACATCTGGGTCCACTCAAGTTCCGCTGGATAAAGCCGCCCTGATTCCGAAAGATAGATTTGGTCCGGATACAAAATGTGTTTTTCTTTAGCAAGAGTCACCAGTTCCTCCCGATCGTCGGGGTGGGCAATGTCAATCAACGCTAATGCCCTTTCTCGAATGGTTCTTCCCGTCATGGATGCGAGCCCATATTCGGTTACTACCATATCCATAGCTTCTCTTCCGGAGAACTGATCTGGAAAATTCCCTAAAGACAGAAGGATATTGGACTCGTTCTTCAGATTTCGGCTCGGCAAGGCAAAAATGATTCGCCCCCCTTTTGAAAAGGTGGAACCATTCAGGAACTCCTGGGCTTCACCGGGCCCTGCTCCTATATTTCCTTTTCCCGTATGCAGAGCCACGCCTCCTGTAAGATCTACTTTGCGGGCGGGAATCACAACCATAAATCGGTCGTTGCTTCCGATTCGTTTTGGATCTGCAACCACGTCAATACCCTGAAATTCAATAAGGGGGTTCCGGTGAACCCAATCAAAAAGCTCTCTAGTTCCCAAAGCATAGGCTGTAAGAGATTTTCCTAAAAAGATGCCTTTTCTTCGATTGGAAACAGCGCCGCTTTTCACCAGGTCCATAACCGCGTCCGTAAAAAACGGAGAATGGATGCCTAGGTGTTTTTTTTCTCTCAAATGAAGCGCCAGGGCCTCAAACAGGGGGCCTACGGAAAACGCAAGGCAACTGCCATCCTGAATAATGGATGCCACGTTGGCGCCCACCTTGTCATACACATCATCTACCGGCCACCGAGGAAAATAAATGGGTGGTTCCGTAGCCTCTACCAGAAAGTCAAAATCATCCGCATGAACAAACGTATCTCCAAGAGTCCTGGGTGCCCACTCATTTACCTCACCAACGACAATAGAAGCCTTTTCCATGGCCTGCCTCGCCACATCAATGGCTGGGCCGAGACTACAGTAGCCAGCCTTGTCAGGTGGGGTAATCTGGATAAACGCAGCATCAATCCCAATTTTACCGGACTCAATCAGAGAAGGAATTCGTGAAAAATTAGTGGGAATGAGATCAATTCTTCCCTGGGTAATAGCTTCACTCGCCACCCACCCTGCAAAAAATGTTTTCAGCCTGAATTTATGGGTGTCTTGTTCTGCTACGGATATGGCCTGGCCGAAACTCACCAACTGTATAATTTCCAGATCCCTCAGATTACCCAGGTTCGAATCCATCAGGCTTTTCACCATGGCGCGGGGTTCCGCCACACCGGTACCAAGGAAAATACTCATCCCCGGTTTAATTTTTGAGAGTACTTTCTCCGTAGACACCTGCTTTGCTTTCCAGTTCACTTTTTTGGAATTGAACATCAGCGGATCTTCTCCTTCACCCCGGAATTCAACCTGAATTTTTCTGCCACATGAAGGAGATTTCTTTCCCAATCTCCAGAAAGAGGATCAGCGATTACCACTTTGGCGTCCGTTTCTCTCGCTACCACTTGGGCGCTTTTTGTTGAAAATTGCGGCTGCACAAAAACCGCTTCAATCCCATTGGTTCTTGCAAAACGGATGCATTCGGCCAGGTATGCAGCGCCAGGTTCCTTGCCTTCCACTTCCATGGGAATCTGTTTCAATCCGTAGTGATCAGCAAAATACCCCCAGGTGGGATGAAAAACCAAAAATGCCTTCTGGATGCCGTTGAATTCCAGGATTTCCTTCATTCTCCTGTCCAGGCGGTCAAGTTCGTCTTCAAATTTGAGTAGATTGCTTTCATAAACTTCCCTGTTCGCAGGATCTGCTTGAATAAGGAACTCTGCAATAACACGAGCCTGCGATTTTACGAGCGGTGGAGAAAGCCATATGTGGGGATCCGGGTGGTCGTTTTTTTCTGTATTTTTTTCTTCTTCCCCATGAATTTTCTCCTGAAGTCCATGATTGTGAGCCATCATCTGCCGTTTCTTGATTCCCTGATCCGTGTAAGCAATCGCCATATCGGGATTCACTTTTTTGAATCTTTCCAACCAGTATCTTTCAAAAGGAACGCCAATGGCAAAATATATTCTGGAAGCATGAAGATTTTTGAGTTGCACCGGCTTTGGTTCATAGGTAGCAGGACTGAAACCGGGCAAGACCATTACGGAGACGGTCACCAGATCTCCCCCAATTTTTTTTACAAAATACTTTTGGGGTAAAATGCTCGCGGTAACAGCTAGCTTTCCGTCTGCCCTGCATGGCTTAGAGCCAACCACTGCAATAATACTGATCAGAAAAAATGTGAAGATAACCTTTGAGCGCATGGAAAACCTGCATGATGAATGGGTTACATGTTTGGATCAGCCCTTCTGGGCCACAACAACCCTGTACGAATGACTGTAGTCCTTCACCCGTTTTATACTGGTATAGGCTTTCATCTGATCCATCATGCCCATAACCTTCCCGGTTTGTTCCGGAGACATTTCAATCATGAGCCACCCTCCGGAATTCATGAAATGGGGGGCGGACTTTATAATCTCTTTGATGGTATATAGCCCTTCATCTTTGCCATCCAATGCAATTTTCGGTTCATAATCTCTCACCTCGGGCGGGAGATCAGGGTATTCACTCGAAGAGACATAGGGAGGGTTAGACAATACCAGATCGAAACGCATATTTTTGACGGGCGCCCATAAATCACCCTGCAAAAAATCAATTTTCTCTGATACCTTATGGGCATCTGCATTACGTCTTGCCACTGCCAGGGCATCCTCTGAAATATCCGTGGCCCATACGCGCGCATCAACCATCTCCTTGGCCGCAACAACTGCTATAATACCGCTTCCGGTACACATATCGAGGACCCGATGGAAATGCCCCGAAAAAACCGGAGCCTCTTTTGTCTGAGCAATAGCCTGCTCCAGAAGAACTTCCGTTTCGGGTCTCGGTACAAGGACGTTCCCATTCACTTCAAAATCAAGTGACCAGAACTCCTGTTTCCCGGTAATATACTGCAATGGTTCATGCTTGATGCGGCGTTGGATCAGTGCGCGAAAATCAGAAACCTCTTTTTTCGTCAGGGGTTTGTCCAAATCAAGATAGAGCCCTATCCGTTCGAATTGCAGAGCGTGTGCAAGAAGCACTTCCGATGTGAGGCGAGGGTTATCTATGCCCTTCTGGCGTAGATAATCAGTAGCAACAGAGAGTAGGCCCTTTATTTTCCAATTCTTTCCAGACATACGGTTATTAAGAGACAGTCCTTCTACCGGGCTTTTTTCAGAGATTCAGACTGAAAATGCGTGATGAGGGGATCGATGACCATATCCAGCGCTCCATGGAGGAAGTTCTCCAACTTGTAAATCGTAAGCCCGATCCTGTGATCGGTAATGCGCCCCTGTGGAAAATTGTAGGTTCTGATCCTCTCACTTCTGTCTCCTGAACCCACCATAGTCCTTCGTTCTTCACTCATTTTGGCGTGTTGTTCGGCAGACTCCAGATCCAACAACCTGGACCTGAGAACCTTCATCGCTTTGGCCTTGTTTTTATGCTGAGATTTTTCATCCTGGCATGTTACGACAAGTCCAGTAGGAATATGCGTAATTCGGACGGCCGAATCCGTGGTGTTTACATGCTGACCGCCACAGCCGGAGGATCGGTAAACATCTATTCGAAGGTCTTCTTGATTGATTTCCACGTCAATATCTTCGGCTTCAGCCAGAATCGCCACGGTTACCGCAGAGGTATGGATTCTGCCCTGGGTTTCCGTCTCCGGAACTCTCTGAACACGATGAACACCACTCTCATATTTCAGTCTACTAAAAACCATGCGTCCGGATACAAGAATAATAATTTCCTTGAACCCACCGATTCCCGTCATGCTTTGGCTCAAAATTTCCGCTTTCCATCCCTTGCTTTCCGCATACCGGCTGTACATGCGGAAAAGATCGGATGCAAAGAGTGCGGCTTCGTCTCCACCAGTGCCTGCTCTGATCTCCAGGAGAATATTTTTCTCATCATTCGGATCTTTTGGAATGAGCATAATCATAAGACTTTGCTCAAGTTTTTCAAGTTCCAACGTCAGAGAATCTATTTCCTCTTTTGCAAGTTTTTTCATCTCAAGATCCGGATCGTTGAGAAAACTCTTATTCTCCTTGATTTCACTTTGAACAGACCGGTGTTTTCTGAATGCAGTTACAATAGGAAGCAGTGAACTATGCTCTTTGGCAAATTTCTGAAATGTTTTCTGATCCCGAGCCACTTCCGGCCGGCTGAGATTAAACTCCAGATCGATAAATCGATCTTCGATTTCTTTTATTTTCCCTAACCCTAACATACCATTTGACCTTTCTCATGTTTCTGAAAACACAGTTGCATCAAAAAGTGAAAGTTCGAATTCAGAATGAGATGATGCAAATGCTTGTATTTTCAAAGCTAACGGCTATGTGAAATCAAATTGCAAACTTCAGGTAACATGGCGGTCCGGTTTCGATTTGCGTCAGGGAGGAATTGCAAGGTCTCAACAGGCTGGCCGACAAACGGATTACGTTCTATCTTATAAAGAGGACAAACAAGTAAATAAGAAACTGTTGATATATCGATTAACCTTTAACGGTCAACCCTGAACGCCACAGCCCTGACCTCTTGCCAATTTTCAGGCAAACGGTTCAAGACGAGGCGTTTTGAAATTGGCTCTAAAATCAGAATTGCCGTGTTTCTATGCCTGTGCCTTACTTTCTTCCTGCTCCGGCTTGGCGAACTTGGCGTATTTCCTTTTAAAACGCTCCACTCTCCCCGCGGAATCAACGAGTTTTTGTTTACCGGTATAAAAAGGATGGCAATTGGAACAGATTTCGATATTGATTTCCTTGATGGTCGATCCTGTTTCAAATTCATGACCACAGGCACATTTCACAAACGTCCTATGATATTCAGGGTGAATACCTTCTTTCATTGCTTTATTTTCTCCTTATTTCTTTTTAAGTGAATTAAATCCTGCATGAGAGCTATTTAAAAAAGAGAACCCCGTCTATTTCACAGGGATCGCTCAACTGCTCATCAAGGAGAGGAATTCTCTATTATCTTTTGTTCCTTTGATTTTTTCAAGTAAAAACTCCATACTGTCAACAGGCGTCAGAGGAGCAAGCAATTTGCGCAAGATCCAGATCCTGTTAAGATCCGCCTCATCCTGGAGAAGTTCTTCTTTACGCGTTCCGGAAAGGTTGATGTCAATAGACGGAAAGACACGCCTGTCGCTGAGTTTCCTATCTAAATGTATTTCCATGTTTCCAGTGCCCTTAAACTCTTCAAAGATGACTTCATCCATCCTGCTTCCCGTATCAATAAGGGCCGTTGCGATGATGGTCAAACTTCCCCCGTCCTCAATATTTCTTGCTGCACCGAAAAATCGTTTTGGTTTATGGAGGGCATTTGAATCAAGTCCACCAGATAGGATTTTCCCACTGGGGGGTACAACAGAGTTATAAGCCCTCGCCAGGCGGGTAATGCTGTCAAGAAGGATCAGCACATCCAGCTTATGTTCAACAAGCCTTTTTGCTTTTTCTATAACCATCTCAGCAACTTGAACGTGCCGTTGTGGGGGTTCATCAAACGTAGAGCTGATCACCTCCGCATCCACAGAACGAATCATGTCCGTTACTTCTTCAGGTCTTTCATCGATGAGCAGGACGATTTTGTGAATACTTTTGTCTTTGGCAGTAACGCTATTGGCAATATTCTGCAACAACATGGTTTTACCGGTTCTCGGGGGCGCAACGATGAGAGCCCGCTGTCCCTTGCCCAGTGGAGTCATAAGATCCATAATTCGCGTGGAATAATTGTCGGGCTCCACTTCGAGATTGATCCTTTCCTCAGGGTAAAGGGGGATAAGGTTATCAAAAAGTATCTTGTCGCGCGAGATTTCAGGATCCTCATGGTTCACTTTTTCTACTTTTAGCAGGGCAAAATATCTCTCAGACTCCTTTGGAGGTCTAATTTGCCCCGTAACCGTATCGCCCTTTCTGAGGTTAAACCTCCGGATTTGAGAAGGAGATATGTAAATATCGTCCGGGCCCGGAAGATAGTTAGCGTCGGGCGCCCTGAGAAAACCAAAACCGTCAGGGAGAATCTCAAGCACGCCTTCGCCATATATCAGGCCGTTCTGTTCTGAGTGCGCCTGAAGCAATGCAAAAGTAAGATCCTGTTTCCGCATTCCGGAGGCTCCTTCAATACGGAACTCCTTTCCCATCTCAGTCAATTCACTGATTTTCAATTTCTTGAGTTCAACAAGATTCATGGTTTGTCTCCATTTCTAAAAAGTACAATCATAGTCTCTATTTTCATCTACAGCCTGATAACGGTGTTGAAAGCAGAATATCGAGCAAGAAATTCACCGCGGTCGCTCATCCGCAGACCTTACAGGCACCGGCTTTTTCCTTCTGACTGAATTCATATTGGCTGTGTGCGGACCGGGAAAAACCTGTTCGACGAACGCGGCGAACAGCACGCAAGCTCACTTTTTGGAGTTTCAGAGAAGGTTCCTCGGTAGAAAAGTTTCGAAGTCGATCCAGATATCCGGTATTTGCCGAATCCCCCACAAGGCAGGAAAACATTCTTTAAAATTAAAAAAATAACACGTTTCCTCTAAATGTCAAGATCTTTTGTCGATTTCCAGCATTTTTGAACACGGATGATTCCCCAATCAACCCTTTCTCAGTGCTTCCAGCATCTCTACCATATCCTGAGGCAGAGGGCTTTCAAACTCCATAAAGATATTCGTTTCCGGATGTTTAAAACCCAAGAGGGTGGAATGAAGCATCTGTCTTTCCGCCCGACAGGAAAACCTCTTTCCCGTCGAAAAGTTCCTTTTCCACCAGTTCGGCCCATATCCGTAGACCAAATCACCCGCCAGAGGATGCCCCATATGAGACATGTGCACACGAATCTGGTGAGTCCTGCCCGTTTTCAACAATATGGATAGAAACGAGAAACCTGCTTCAAATTCCTCCGTCTTTCGCCATATGGTTATTGCCTGCCTGCCTCCTTTAGGCAAAACAGCCATTTTTTTTCTCTTGACAGGGTGTCTCCCTATGGGAAGATTCACCTCACCTTCAGTGGTTTTTAGTCGCCCATGGACAATCGCTGCATATTTTTTTCTAATGGCGCCGTTTTTAAACTGGCCGGCGAGAGACAGGTGCGCGTTGTCATTCTTTGCAACCACCATAAGACCGGATGTGTCCTTGTCCAACCTGTGCACGATTCCCGGCCTGAGTTCCCCTCCAATACCCGAAAGGTCTTTGCAATGTTTCAGCAATCCATGAACCAATGTTCCTTCATAATGCCCTGGAGCCGGGTGCACAACAACACCTGCAGGCTTTGACACAACAATCAGGGATCTGTCCTCATATACTACAGAAAACTCTACATCCTGCGGCGTCAAGTGTATAGCAGAAGGAGGCGGAACATGGATGGATACCTTATCTCCGCCTTTGAGACGCCGGCTCGGTTTAGACAAGTCCCCGTTTACCTGAATATTTCGATCCCGGATCAAGGACTGTATCCTGGAGCGCGACAGACCAATTTCACTCATTGAAAGGAATACATCCAGCCTGATATCCTTCACATTATCAGGTACCACAAAAAAAGACAGTGATGTTTGGGAATTTCGGAGTCGTACAAGTTCGCTTACCTGGGATTGAGTTGCATCCAAAGATGACCTGAAGTTGAGGTGTCTCGTTTTAGCGGGATGAAGTTATTTCCGGGCAAGCCCTAAGGAGGAGAATACCATCAGGGGGTGGACAACAACCATGTTCTCATTCCGATACGTGGCTGGATTCATCATTCGATTAGACAAAGACCGATTCACATAAAAGATGCAATTAGCGGTTACATGTTACATAGCCGCACAAAATCAGTGATTTACGGTGCAACAGGTTCGCATCAAAAAGTGAGAGCCTCAACATGGAAAAAAGTCATTCAAATGTTTGATATCTTTAAGCTAACGGCTATGTAAAAGCTAATTGCAGCTTTCAGGTATCAGGCGAAAAAGCTATCCAGATCCTTTTCAATTTCCGATTCTTCAACTTTTCTGGCAAGTGAGATCTCTTTTACCAGGAGCGTCCTTGCTGTTTCCAGCATTTTCTTTTCACCAAAGGAAAGTTCTTTCTCTATCGAGAGGATCAATAAATCACGATAGACTTCAGCAACTTCAAATACGGACCCGGTTTTAATTTTATCCATGTATTCCCTGTATCGGCGATTCCATGTCTGATTATCAAGAACCACATCCCGATCCTTGAGAATCGCATAGAGCCTGGGAATCTCAGTTTCCTCTATAATATCTCGCAAGCCCACATTATCAACGTTGCTGGTAGGTATCATTATAATCATGTTATTGTCGAGAATTCGCATGACATAAAATTCCTGGCTGCAACCGGAAATATCCTGGCATTCGATTCTCTCAATAATACCGACTCCATGTGCAGGATAAACTGCCAAAGCTCCCACCTGGAACATCTATACCTCCAATCCATAAGACTATTGAACGGGCGCCCCATCTAGAAATGGGGAAAGTATTGGTGGCTCAGGCCCTTGGTCTGCTGAAGGATTTTCAGCAGACCAGGACCTTTGCCATTCTTACGGTTTATGTGTTCATCCAACCAAATCCTAACGCAGGAAAAGGCCGGTATAATTCACCAGAAGAGGTGCGATAACCAGTGAAACCACGGACATCAACTTGATCAGGATGTTCATGGCAGGACCAGAGGTATCCTTGAATGGATCGCCTACGGTATCACCGACCACTGCGGCTTTGTGGGCGTTGGAGCCCTTTCCACCATGATGGCCTTCTTCGATATACTTCTTGGCATTATCCCAGGCACCGCCGCCATTGGACATGAACAGGGCCAGAAAGGCACCCACTACGGTCGCACCGAGAAGCATTCCCCCCAGTGTCGCCGGTCCAAGAAGGAATCCAACCGCTACCGGGGTAATAATGGCTACCAGTCCCGGCAGGACCATCTCTCTGAGGGCAGCATTTGTGGCGATAGATACACAGGTTGCAGAGTCAGGCTTGACGCCTTCTTTTCCTTCCAGCAGCCCCGGAATTTCACGGAACTGGCGCCTGATTTCTTCAACAATGGCAAAGGCCGCCTTGCCCACGGACGTCATGGTCAGCGCAGCACAAGTCATGGGGACCATTCCACCGATGAACAGGCCAATAACAACCAGAGGGTTGTCTATAAGAACCTGCTTCAATCCGGCAGCCTGGGTAAAAGCCACAAAAAGCGCCAGTGCCGTCAACGCGGCAGAACCGATGGCAAACCCTTTTCCGATGGCCGCCGTCGTATTTCCAAGAGCATCCAGGCTGTCTGTAATCTTCCTGGTTTCAGGCCCAAGACCTGCCATCTCTGAAATACCACCGGCATTATCAGCAATGGGACCGTAGGCATCAACCGTCATGGTAGCCCCTACCGTTGCCAGCATACCCACCGCGGAAAGACCGATTCCATAAATACCGGCTGTGCTGTATCCAACAAAGGTCGCGATACAGATACCGAGGATCGGAAGCCACGTGGACTGCATACCGACGGCGAGGCCGGCAATAATCACTGTAGCGGCACCGGTTTCGCTCTGTGCGGCAATACGCTTAACCGGAGGACCGGAAGTGTAGTATTCGGCCATAAGTCCGATGGCAATACCGCAGAGGAGCCCTGATAAGATCGCCCAGAAACAGCCCATTGGCATGCCGAGGCCCTTGGTTACACCGATGGTAAGGATAACAAAAATGATCGCAGCCACAAAGGTGGTGTACCGGAGCGCGCCGGCAGGTTCACCCTTCTGGAAGATCTTTATGGAAAACACGCCCACAAAAGAGCTGAGCAGGCCCACCATCACAACAAGAATCGGCATGGCCATATATTTCAGTTTAATAGCATTCGCATCAAGGCCGTCGAGAATCGGGAACGCTTTGACAAATGTCCCAAGAGTCTCCGGAGTATTGATGGCCATGGTGGCGCCAATGGCAATTGTCGCAATGACGGACCCTACGAATGACTCAAAGATGTCAGCGCCCATACCGGCAATATCACCCACGTTATCACCCACGTTATCGGCAATAACACCGGGATTTCTCGGGTCATCCTCAGGAATACCGGCCTCAACCTTTCCAACCAGGTCGGCGCCCACATCCGCTGCCTTGGTGTATATGCCGCCGCCCACACGGGCAAACAGGGCAATAGAACTTGCGCCCATGGCAAATCCGTTGATGTATTTGGCTGTTTCAGGATCACCGCCATAAACCCAGAACCAGAAGCCCAGGCCCACAAGTCCGAGACCTGCAACTGCCAACCCCATAACGGAACCGGCAAAATAAGAAACGTTCAGGGCTTTGGCCTGGCCTTCTTTATTTGCAGCCTCGGCTGTCCTTGAATTACCCCTGGTAGCGGCTGTCATACCCGAAAAACCAGCCAACATGGAACAAAGAGCGCCGGTCACGAAAGCGATAGCCGTTTTCCATGCGATTCCCCAACCCAAAAGGATAAAGACGATGGCTATAAAAATGATAAGTACAGAATATTCCCTCTTCAAAAAAGACATGGCGCCTGTGTGGATAGCATCTTCAAGTTCTTGCATTAATGCATTTCCATTAGGCTGTTTCTTCACATAACCGTATATCAACCAGGCTATGATGAGGCTTAAAATCCCAACAAAGGGCGCCAATTTTGTTAATCCAATCATCAGTTTCATTCCTCCTTAATTAAATCTAAGCTTAGGCAATTAATACGATTCATCGCCTTTTCAACCCCCTCCAAAACAAATAACCCACACGCACTGACCGCTACCCGAACCAGATATTGAGAAATCTCCCTTTCATCTGAATAAAAGGGCGCAAGGACGTATTCTTCTACGCCTTCTCCGTATCGCGGACGTCCAATCCCCAATTTGATTCGAGCAAAATTTTTACTGTGCAGATGGTGGATGATGGATTCTATTCCTCTGTGTCCTCCAGGTCCCCCACCCCTGACGACTTTGACTCTACCCACAGGCAGGTCCAGGTCATCGTGAACTACCAAAATCCTTTCGATTTCCAGATTATATTCATCAACACAGGCTTTTACAGCTTCCCCGCTGTGATTCATGTAGGTTGAAGGGCACAGAAGCAAAACGCGTTTCCCTTTTACCTTGGCCTGGATAATGTTTGATGACAACCCAGAACCGATGAGATCTGCTTCCAGCTTTCTGCTCCACGATTCAATGACTTTGAAACCAGCATTATGCCTTGTGTCTCTGTACTGTGAACCTGGATTTCCGAGTCCAACTACCAAGTACAAAATCCTGCCGCGACAGTCACCTCCTTCCACATTATTCAACAGATAGTTAATCCTTTACTTCTTCAGAGCTCTTTTCTTCATCGGAAACAGCTTCTTCCTCACCTTCTTCTCCAGTTTCTTCATCCTCTTCGGGTTCCTCCACTATCGTGGGCGCGGCAACGATCGCAACGGTCAAATGCTCTTCATCATCGCAACTGACCCCTTCCGGAAAATTGATATCTCTTATGTGGAGGGAATCTCCAATATCCATCCCGGAAACATCCAGTTCCAGCGAACTCATCAGTTTGTCAGGGAGGCAGGTCACGCTCAATTGCCTCCTGATGTGTTGCAGAATTCCACCGTCCGTCACCCCGCTGGGGGTGTTTATCAGTTGTACAGGAATATTGACGGTGATCTTTTTGTCCATGGAAATTTCATAAAAATCCGCATGAACCAAGGTTCCCAATGGATCAAGCGCAAGGTCTTTTAAAATCACCTTCCTGGTATCCGTTCCTGCATCCGTGGTCACCAGAAGATCAATAATCATGTTCTCCCCGCTACCTGATCGCATAACACGATCGATTTCGGCCATCTCGATGGTCAGCATGGTCGGTTCCGTCGAGGGACCATAAAATATGGCAGGGATCTGATGATTTTTCCTCAATTGTCTGGCTGCCCCCTTCCCCGTTTCTTTTCTCACAAGGGCGGCAAGGGATATCTGTTGCATCAATAACCTCCAAATAAAATTTTTCACAAAGTAAAAAACGCCTCAAAATTGAAGGCGTTCTGTTATCTAAACGAACAACGTGCTCACGGAATCGGAACTGTGAATGCGCTTTATGGTTTCGCCAAGAAGTTCAGCGATTGAAAGGGAAATGATTTTGTTGCAGTTTTCTGCATTTTCTCGCAGGGGGATCGTATTGGTAACCACAAGAGAATCAATGGGGCAATTCTCAATTCTATCAACGGCGGGTCCTGACAGCACAGGGTGCGTACAACATGCGTGTACTTCTTTGGCGCCTCTCTCTTTCAGAGCGCGGGCCCCTTCAGTCAATGTCCCCGCCGTATCGACCATGTCGTCTAAAATAATCGCGGTTTTATCTTTTACTTCTCCAATGATATTCATGGCCTGAGCCTTGTTGGCAACCTCGCGCCTTTTGTCGATAATAGCCAGGGAAGCCGACATCCGTTTGGCAAATGCCCTCGCCCTTTCAACACCGCCCGCATCAGGGGACACCACGACAAGATCGTCATGAAAATCCTTCTGCATATATTTCAACAGCACCGGTGCAGCAAATATATTGTCCACTGGAATATTGAAATATCCCTGGATCTGCCCTGCATGAAGATCCATGGACACGACCCTGTTCGCGCCTGCCACTGTGATAAGATCAGAAACCAGTTTGGCACTGATGGGAACTCTCGGCTTTACTTTCCGGTCCTGCCGGCTGTAGCCATAGTAAGGGATAACAGCAGTGATCCTCTCCGCCGACGCCCTTCGCATGGCATCCATCATAATGAGGAGTTCCATGAGATTATCGTTTACAGGTGTGCAAGTGGATTGCACCACAAACACATCCCGGCCTCTGATGTTCTCCCCTATCTCAACCTGGGTTTCCCCATCACTGAACGATCTCACCACAATTTCGCTTGGTTTGATACCGAGATATTGACAAACCTCGACAGTCAGCCCGGGATTGGAGCTCCCTCCAAAAAGTTTAATGTCCTGTTTCAATATGTCCTCTCATTGGCTGGGGTGGGAGGATTCGAACCTCCGAATGCGGGCTCCAAAGGCCCGTGTCTTACCGCTTGACGACACCCCATTAATCCTTCTAAAGCGAAAACATCCCCTACGTTTCTTGCCTGCAGAAACTCCTTTGCCTGAAAACACTTTTCCTTTGACTGAAACACGCCGAAGACGCTCGGCCCGCTGCCGGACATGAGGGCCCCACCAGCTCCAGCTTGAAGAAGAAGGGTCTTAATTGTATCAATAACAGGAAAAGCCGGGATAGTAATTTTTTCCAGGTCGTTTTCCAAAAGTGGTTCAATTTGATACTTCTCACCCCTAAAATCGGGCATTATAAAGGGATATTGAGCCTTTGTCAACTCTAATTCCCCAGTGTTCTTCTCCGTACTTCTTAAGTGATATTTGTCAAACTCCGTATACACCCAGGCTGTGGATACTGCAATCGGGGGCATCACCACAACATACCACAGGTTCGGCCATTCTTGAATTAACTCTAAAATTTCTCCAATTCCCCGGGCAAGACATGGCCCTCCATAAAGAAAAAAAGGGACGTCCGCTCCAAGTCCAACAGCCAGTTGCGCCAGTTTTTCCTCGGAAACGGGGTTGGAGAACATTTCATTCAGAGCCATCAGGACACAGGCTGCATCACTGCTTCCTCCTCCGAGACCTGCTGCAACGGGGATATTCTTTGTAAGATGGATCAGAAATCCCTGATCCATCCCGGTGCAGGAAGAAAAAGCCCTTATTGCTTTGAAAACGAGATTGCTTTCATCATCAGGGACGGAAAATCCGTTACAGTGCATTCTTGCCGCGTTTTCCGTCACCGGTTCCAGTTCGATGCGATCATAGAGACCCACAGGCACCATAATGGAAACAAGTTCATGATATCCATCCTCCCTGAGACCTGTTATCTTGAGGCGCAGATTGAGTTTGGCGGGCGTATGGTATACGAAGGATGGATGGTTGTTTCCAGTCTTGGGGAGCATGAAAATTACCGGGCTTTCACATAACGCCATCTGAGATCGGTCAGCACATTTTCAACGAACAGACTCTCCTCTTTAGACAGGTTTCCCTTGGTCTTTTCCTTTAACATGGCAATAGTATCGATGCCTTGTTTAGCCATGGTCAGCTCTTTTTTCTTCTCTCCGGTCTGGGGATCCGGAATCTCCCCAAAATGAAAGAGAACGGATGAACTCAGACTCAGGATCAGAGAAGAAAAGTTGACTTCCGGCAATGGAAAAGAGTCCTCCTTCTGCTCAGGCGCCTCTTTGGTTTTGTCTGCCTCTTCTTTTTCCGGCTTTACCGTCTGCTCCGATTTCAACGCTCCATCATCGTCAAGGGAGCGTTTGTCTTTTACAACAAAACCCTTTTCTTCTTCAGCCATTCTTGTCTCCTACAGTTCAATTTTTCGTGCAGTTATAACATGATCAAGTTTACAGAGTTCTTCAACGACATCATCGGACGCCAATTCACTGGTCGTTAAAAAGATGACGTTCTCTTTCTTTTCTTTCTCTTCTCCAACTTGCATTCGACTGATATTAATCCCGTTTTTTCCAAGGCTTGTAGCAATTTTCCCGATAACGCCAGGGGTGTTCTCATTTTGAATCAGAAGATTATGCCCTTCGGGAATCGCCTCAAGATAGAAATTGTTAATACGCAGGATCCTCTGTAGATTTTTCCCGAAAACGGTTCCGGAAATAATGTTTTCGCCTTCCAGCGTTTTTACGGTCAACTTTATAAGAGTCGCAAAATTATCCGAAGTACTGGTCCTGGACTCCACGACTTTAATACCCCTGTCAGAAGCGATATACGGCGCATTCACGAAATTCACATCGTATTTGAGGATGGGAGTCAATAAACCTTTGAGCATTGACGTAGTCAGGGGAGACGTATCGTACTGGGTGACTGCCCCGGCATAATGGATATGGGCCTCTACAATTGCGCTGCCTGCAATCTGCGTCTGCATGGAGCCCATTCTCTCTAACAAGGTTACATAAGGACTCAAAATAGACATCAGTTCGGAGCTGATGCTCGGAACATTAATGGCGTTTTTTACGGTTCCGTGAAGCAAATAGGCCGTAATCTGCTCTGCCACGTCTCTTGCCACGTTATCCTGGGCCTCTACGGTAGATGCTCCGAGATGCGGGGTGCATATGAAGTTGGGGAGATCCATAAGGGGAATCTTCCCTGGCGGTTCCGTGGTAAAAACGTCAAAAGCAGCCCCACCGAGATGTCCGGATTTAAGGGCATCATAGGTAGCCTCCTCATTAACAATGCCACCACGGGCACAATTAATCAGCATAGCGCCCTTTTTCATTTTTGAAATGGTTTCAGCATTCATTATGTCAGTGGTTTCATCTGTTTTGGGAGTATGAACGGTAATATAATCAGCCCGTTCCAACAGCGTATCGAAAGAAACAGGCTCCAGATCCATTTTTTCAACGGCCTCCGGTTTTATATACGGATCAAATACAATGACCTTCATTTTCAGTCCCTTGGCCCGATCCGCAACAATGCGCCCTATGTGTCCCGCGCCAATGAGCCCTAAAGTTTTATTGAAAACCTCTTGGCCTTTCAGTTTCTTTTTCTCCCACCTGCCATCCTTTAAGGAGGATGTTGCCTGGGGAATATTCCTTGAAAGCGCCATAATCATGGACATGGTATGTTCCGCCGTGGTAATGGTATTCCCTTCGGGAGTATTCATAACCACAATCCCGCGCTTGCTGGCCTCGGGAATATTCACATTATCTAATCCAATACCTGCCCGGCCTATCACCTTAAGATTGTCCGCAGCTTCCAGTATTTCGGGAGTAACTTTCGTGGCACTGCGAATAACAAGTCCGTCATAGGACCCGATTATTTCTTTCAGTTCTTCAGGCGTGAGCCCGGTATTGACGTCTACGTCAATTCCCGGAGTGTTCTCGAAAATTTTTACTCCCACATCCGACAGGGGGTCACTGACGAGAATTTTCATAAATAAACTCCTTGAATTTAAAGTTTTGATTCAGTTAAAAAGGTTCAAAATACAAAAAACCACTGTAGTTATCGAAACAGGTAGTGGATTGTTACCATTTCGGTGGATTTTGTCAAGAGTAGACCGATGAGTTGGGCATTTTCATGGCAAACCGGTTTATCACGGACTTGTTTGATACTCTGGGCTAACATCAAATCAACCGTGTTCAGGTGTCAGGTGTCAGGTGTCAGGTGTCAGAAAAATCATTAGCCGTATTGGCATCCTTCACACAAACCAAAAAGTAGTTTACACTTTTTTACAATAAAATCCTTACGGATTAATTCCAGAACCTTGATCTCAAGGAATTTAGGCGTAAGCCTTTTATTCGTCCACGATCCTATGATCCTGTAGTTGCGTATTTCAGGATCGCAAAGTCCGGATAGTAGGCACTGAACCTGACACCTTAAGTTTCTTAAAAAAACGAGCTTCACGCTAATTCACGATGAGCCGGAAATCCTTAATTAAGAGGCGTAAAAAATGCATGATAGAATTCGTTCAGGATCCACAACAATGGATGATCCGGCAGGACGTCGGGTAAAAATCTTAAAAGATGAACAGGCCATGCAGATCGCCCGCGACGAAGCAGTAACCATAGGTCAGGTATATGTTCATGCGTTGATGCTTGGGATCTACCCGTACCGTTATCTCCGAAACAGGGAATCCATTTCCCTGGAAGAGCAGCTTTTACTCGCACAAGCCCGAGTCGCGATTGTTGGCGCGGGAGGTCTCGGTGGGCAGGTGATTCTCTTATTGGCGAGAGTAGGAGTCGGAAATCTGACTGTGATTGATTATGACCGCTTCGACGAGACCAACTTGAACCGCCAGGCCCTTTCCAACATGGAGATGCTTGGTAAATTCAAGTCGGAAGCCGCCATTGCCATCATAGGCAACATCAATCCGGGGATAAACATTCTCGCACGGCCACAGAGGGTGGATGCCACCAATGCGGAGGAAATACTTGCCGGTTCGGATCTGGTCGTAGATGCCCTCGATAACGTGGGAGATCGATTTGTTATCGAAAAAGCCACTCAAGACCTGGGCATCCCTTTGGTACATGGCGCCCTTGCAGGCTTCGAAGGCCAATTGATGACCATATTTCCCGATGATCCCGGTTTGCAGGATCTTTATGGCACGGGATATTCCGAAAAAGACAAAACCAAGAGTGCGGAAGCCATTCTTGGCGTTCCCACTTTGACGCCGGCTTTCATTGCGACCCTTCAGGCCATGGAGGTTCTGAAAATCATTCTCAACCGTCCGGGTATCTTTCGGAACACGATGTTGCATGCGGATCTGGAAAATGGAACCCTGGAAAAGTTCAGTTTTGAAAGGCCCTGACTACGGTTACTGGGTACTGGGTAATATCTGGCATTTAACTAAAAAATAAAGGCTCTACGCGCCTATGGGAAAGTAAGTCAAGAAAAAACACTCCCCCATTAGAAAAAAAATCTCTTTTTTTTCTTGCTTACGGTCTCCGGTCTTTGGCCTACAAG